>Ga0325400_1000357_pt1 | contig 32402 bp, 25 predicted proteins | sample PopdelMetagenome_2_FD_205662 | JGI IMG/M metagenome (GOLD analysis project Ga0325400, IMG submission 205662) | Populus deltoides microbial communities from Bellville, Georgia, United States - Xylem-PdKOR-R1 | ecosystem: Host-associated > Plants > Phyllosphere > Stem > Wood/Secondary xylem...
TGGCCGCCTCAAGGACTGGCGCCGCGTCGCTACCCGCTACGACCGCTGCCCTACCGTCTTCTTCTCCGCCATCGCCCTCGCTGCCACCGTCATCTTCTGGCTCTGATCAACGAGTCCTGACCCTAGTCTGAAACCGCGGGATTCACCGCGTCGACTCGCCGATGCACGGCGGCCGTATAGTTCGCCTCTGTGAAACCAGTGGCGTCGGCGGCCGCTACCTCGACGCGCCCGGCCAGAGCGGAGAGGGCAGCATGAGAAGGGATGGGGCCCGGCCCGCCCGGCGATCCGTTGGCCGCCCCCCACGCCGCTATCGTCCATGAATGATGCGGCGGTGGATGGGGTGCCTCGTCGGACGGCGCATGACTTCCATCAACGGGTCGTGGCACGGAACATTCCGATCGCCCCCGTGGCACCAGCGGCGGAAAACGCCTAGGTATCCGACGCATGAGGATCGAGCACCCCTCCGTCATCGAGGCGCGCGTCGAGGAGCGCGCGCGCGCGGATCGCGATACGTTCGCGGGCGAGGTCGCGCGGCGGGCGACGCCGCTGGTGCTGCGCGGGCAGGCGGCGCACTGGCCCGCGGTCGCCGCCGGGTTGGCGGGCGACCGGGCGACCGCAGATTACCTCGCCGGGCTGGAGGCGCCGGGTGCCGCCGGGAAACCGCTGGAGGTGCTGGTGTCGCCGCCCGAGTTCGGCGGGCGCTTCTTCTACCGCGGCGACCGGCTGGAGGGGTTCAACTTCCAGCGCGAGCGCGCGCCGCTTCGCCTGCTGCTCGCCCAGCTGCTCCGCCTCGCCGCGCTGCCCGAGGCGGAGCGCCACGCGCTCTACGCCAACGCGGCGACCGCGCCCGAGCATCTGCCCGGCTGGGCGGCAGCCAACACGTTGGACCTGGACTTAGGCGGCGCGGTGCCGAGGCTGTGGATCGGCAACGCCAGCCAGACGGCCACGCACTACGACGGCTCCACCAACCTCGCCTGCGTGGTGGCGGGGTGGCGGCGCTTCACGCTGTTCCCGCCCGAACAGGTGGGCAACCTTTATCTCGGTCCGCTGGACCGGACGCTGGCCGGCCCGCCCTCGTCCATGGTGGACCCGCTGGCGCCCGACCTTGACCGCTATCCCCGCTACGCCGACGCGCTGGCGCACGCGCTGGTGGCCGATCTGGGGCCGGGCGACGCGATCTTCATCCCCGCCACCTGGTGGCACCACGTCCAGTCGTTCGGCAACCTCAACGTGCTGTGCAACTACTGGTGGGACTACGACCCGTCCAATTCCGCCTTTCACGCGCTGGTGCACGCGATGATGGCCGTGCGCGACCGGCCGGACTTTGAGAAGCGCGGGTGGCAGGCCTGGTTCGATCACTATGTCTTCGGAACCGATGCGGGCGCCGCGGGCGACCATCTGCCGGAAGAGGCGCGCGGCGTGATGGGGCCGGCGGGCGCGGAGCGGACGGGCCGCATCCGCCAGTACCTGCTGCGCGCACTCGGAGGACGATGAAGGGGGCAGGCGGCAGGGGCTACCCCGCGTCCAGATAGGCCGCGACCCAGACCAGCGGCGCGTTCCAGTTGATCGCCACCTCGTTCAAGGCATAGGCGTTCGCGTCGTCCGCCCAGCAGCGCTGGGGTGCGCACCGGCCCTTCAGCGCCATCGCCACGGGGTCGACCATGGCGGTGCTGTTCGGCCCGCCCGACACCACGCCCGGCGGCGGGGCGGGCAGGCGTGGGTCGAGCGACGGCGCCCAGAAACGGTGGTGCGGGTTCCGCATCGGCCGCTCGCCGTATCCGGTGACGTAGCTCTGCCCCAGCGGGTTGCGCCCCAGCACGTAGTCGGCGGCGTCGACCGCGCCCGCCCGGTAGCGCGCCTGCCCAGTGAAGCGCGCCGCCAGCCCCAGCAGCATCGCCCGGTTCAGGATCACCGAGTTCGACCCCCAGCCATAGGCGAGCGTCGCAAAGGGTATGCGGTAGCCCGAGCCCGGCTCGTCGCCCAGGAAGCGATCCGCCGCCGCCGCGATCCGGCTGCGCGCGTCGCGGGCCAGGTCGTCGGGTACGTCCGGCGCCACCGCCAGCGTGATCGTGCCCAGCGTCCCCACGTCCGCCCAGCCCGGCGCGTCGGCGGGACCGGCGGGGAGGTGGGCGCGGAACCGCGCCTCGCGTGTCGTCGCGAACAGCTCGGCCGCCGCCCAGGCCCGCTCGTCGGCGAGGTTGCGATCGCCGTAGCCGCCGCTGCCGGTGAAGCCCTGCGCCGCGAACACCGCCGGATTGCGCGTCGCGGCGTCCCAGGCCGCGCGTGCGGCGGCCAGCGCCCGGTCGGCGAAGGCCGGGTCCAGCGGCCGCCACAACCGCGCCGCCTGCGCCGCGACGGCCGCCAGGTTCAGCGTCGCGGCGGTGGAGGGGGGATAGAGCAGCCGCTCCTCCCGGTCGTCGGCGGGCGGGGTGGGCAGGCCGGTCCAGCGCCGGTCGGCCACCTTGTGATGCGCCATGCCGCCCGCGTCGACGCTCGTCAGCACGAGCCGGCCGTCGGGATCCTGGTCGCCAGCGGGCAGCATCAGGCGGGTGCCGGCCGGCACCTGCATCCGCAGCATCCATTCCACTTCCCACCGCGCCTCGTCCAGCAGGTCGTCGCGGCCGTTCCCGGCCTCGGGCAGGCGGGCGCGGCCGTCGGCGAACAGCGCTCGCGCGAAGCCGGCCTCGTACAGGTTCTGGAGCGTCCAGGCGCTGATCCCGGCGTTCACCACGTACTTGCCGTGGTCGCCCGCGTCGTACCAGCCGCCCGCCACGTCCAGCCGATAGGGGCAGCCGGGCCATTCGTTGCCGCGCTCGTCCCGGCCGGAGAAGCAGGCCGCCACCTCGGTCGCGTGGCCGGCGGCGCGCGCGCGGGCGGCGCCCGCCCATCGCGCCAGGATGGGGACGCCAGCGCGTTGCTGATAGAAGAAGTGCAGCGCGTCCAGCGCCAGCGGTGCGAACACCCGCTCGCCCACGTCGAAGGCGGGGCTCTGTGCAGCACCCGCGCGCAGGCGGTAGCGGCCGGGCGTCGCGAGCGACGTGAAGGTCGCGAGCTGCACCCGGTCGCCCGACGCCGCGTCCGGCCCCAGCGGCTCGGCGCGGCCGCGCAGCACGACGCGGCCGCGCTCGTCCGCGACCGTCCAGTCGAGCGGGCGGGCGTCGGGGGCGGCGATCACCGCACGCTTGGGATCGCCGGGGCGGAAGCCCACCTGATCCAGATGGACCGCGATGGCGGCGGCGATTAGGGCGACGGTCATGCGAACTCCTCCAGGCGCGCGAGCGCCTCGGCGTGCGGGGGCATATGGTCCAGGCTGGCGTCCACCACGCCGCCGATGCGCGCCACGCGCTCGGCCGCGCGGTCCAGGTCCCACGCGTCGCAGGCGGGGTCGTGGCCGTCCGGCCGCACCCCCTGGCCCGTCAGCACGGCCAGCCAGCTCCACTCGTTGAACAGCTCGTCCGCCTCGCGGAACAGGCGGCCGCCCGAGCGGAACAGCGCCAGCTTCTCCGCCAACTCCGGCGGGGGCGGCAGCGCGGCGCGCGCGCGCCAGAAGGGCTCGGGCCTGCGGTTCAGATGGTAGTGGGCGATCAGGAAGTCGCGCAGCCGCTCGAACTCCGCGCCCATGGTCCGGTCGTAGCGGGCGCGCGCGGCATCGGCCGCCGCCGGACCGCTGCCGACGGGCGGCAGCAGACGCAGCAGGTGCTGAATGCCCGACTGGACCAAGTGGATCGACGTGCTCTCCAGCGGTTCCAGGAAGCCCGACGCCAGCCCCAGGCCGACGCAGTTGCCGATCCAGAAGCGCCGCCGGTGCCCCGCCCGGAAGCTGAGCAGTCGCGGCTCGGCCAGCGCCGGGCCGTCGAGCGACGCCAGCAGCCGCGCGCAGGCCTCGTCGTTCGACAAATGTTCCACGTGGAACACCAGCCCGTTGCCCGTGCGGTGGCGCAGCGGGATGCGCCAGCGCCATCCCGCCCCGTGCGCGATGGAACGGGTCAGCGGCAGCGGCGCCGCGTCGGGTGCGGACGGCACGGCCGCCGCGGCGTTGCAGGGCAGCCAGTGCGACCAGTCGACCCATTCGGACCCCAGCTCGCCCCCGATCAGCCGCGACGCGAAGCCGGAACAGTCGAGGAACAGGTCCGCCGCCACCCGCCGCCCGTCCGACAGACGAAGTGCCGCCAGCCCGCCTGGCCCGGCCTCCGCGCCCGTCACCGTTCCTTCCACCCGCACCGCGCCTTGGGCTTCCGCGTGCGCGCGCAGGAAAGCGGCGTAGCGGCCCGCGTCGAAGTGATAGGCGTAGGCGATGCGCGACAAGGGCGATGCGCCGTTGGCAATGGGCCGCGCGAACCGCCCCGCCTCCGCCGCGCGCGCTTCCAACCAGTAATGCTCCAAGCGCTCTGCGCGCCCCGCCGCGCGCAAGCGCAGCCATTGCGCGCGGAAGGGAAGGCCGCCCACCTCCGTTCCCGGCTCGCCGAAGGGGTGGACGTACGCCTCGCCGGGCGCGCGCCACCCCTCGAACCGGATGCCCAGCTTCCAGCTGCCGCCCGTGGCTCGGAGAAAGGCGTCCTCGTCCACGCCCAGCATCGCGTGAAAGGTGCGGATGGGCGGGATGGTCGCCTCGCCCACGCCGACGGTGGGCAGCGCGTCCGACTCGATCAGCGTCACCTGCCAGCCCGCCGGCCCCAGCACGCGCCCGAAGGCCGCGGCCGCCATCCAGCCGGCGGTGCCGCCGCCCAGCACCGCTACGCGGGTCACGCGGGCATCCGGGGCGCGGGACAGTTGCTCGCCAAATAGTCGCCATGGGGCGGCATCCGCCGCGCCGCGTCGGCGAACATGGCGCGCAGGCGAGCGAAGCGGTCCGCGACCGCGCGGGCCGGCTCGAGTTCGGCGGTACGCTCCCACCCCTCGGGGACGATGCCCTGGCCCAGCAGCACCGCGACCCAACTGTCCTCGGCGAACAACTCGTCCTCGTGGCGGAACAGGCGGCCGTTCAGCTTCCACAGCGCCAGCCGGTCGGCCAGCGTGTCCGGCACCGGGCCGGCCGCGGCCTCGCGCCAGAAGGGCGTGTCGGCGCGCCGCGTCGCGCGGTAGTGGAGGATCAGGAAATCGCGCACCTGCTCCCACTGGCGGTCGGCCAGCCGGTTGAACGCGTCCGCCGCGGGCGGAGCGAAGCGCCGGTCGGGGAACAGCGCCATCAGCCGCGACACGCCCGACTGGACCATGTGGATCGCGGTGGACTCCAGCGGCTCCAGGAAGCCGCCCGACAGGCCCAGCGCCACCACGTTGCCCGCCCATTGCCGCCGCCGACGTCCGGCGCGGAAGCGGAGCAGGCGGGGCTCGGCCAGCGCCGGGCCGTCGAGGTTCGCGAGCAGCGTCGCGGCCGCCGCGTCGTCGGACAGGTGGGCGGACGCGTAGACATAGCCGTTGCCGGTGCGGTGCTGGAGCGGGATGCGCCACTGCCACCCCGCGTCACGCGCGGTGGCGCGGGTATAGGGCGTGATCCCGTCGCCTCCCGTGGCGCACGGCACCGTCACCGCCCGGTCGCAGGGCAGCCACTCGCCCCAGTCCTCGAAGCCGACGCCCATGGCCTCGCCGATCAGCAGCGCGCGAAAGCCCGTGCAGTCGAGGAACAGGTCCGCTTCCAGCACCCAATCGCCCGCCAGATGCACGCGCGCGACGCGGCCCGTCGCGCCGTCGCGCTCCACGTTCGTCACCTCGCCCTCGACGCGGCGCACGCCCGCCCGCTCGGCCAGCCGGCGCAGGAAGCGCGCGTAGAGACCGGCGTCGAAATGATAGGCGTGGTTCATCTGCGACAGCACGGACGCCGGATCGGCGCTGGGCGGCGCGAAACGCCCGGCGCGCGCGGCGGCGGCCACCAGCGAGTAGGCGGCGATGTCGTCCCGCGCGCCGGTCCCACGCAGCCGCAGCCATTGCTGGTGGAAGCGCACGCCTCCCTGGTCGAAGCCGTAGACGCCGAAGGGGTGGAGGTAGCGCTCGCCGGCCGCCCCCCAGCCGACGAACTCGATCCCGAGCTTGAAGCTGCCGCCCGTGGCCGCGACGAACGCCGCCTCGTCGATGCCCAGCCCCGCGTTGAAGGCGCGGATGGGCGGGATCGTCGCCTCGCCTACGCCGACGGTGCCGATGGCCTCCGATTCGACCAGCGTCACGGACAGGCCGGTGGGAATCAGGCGCGACAAGGCGGCGGCCGCCATCCAGCCTGCGCTGCCGCCGCCGACGATCAGCACCGAGCGGACGGGCGCGCCCGGCGTCAAGCGCGTCCGCCCGCGAGCGGCGGCATGGCGCGCACGGCATCGATCGCCCGCTCGCGCGCCGCCCGGAAATGTGCTTCCACCTGCGCCGCGGGAAAGCGGTCGGCCAGCGCGTCGTGCGCGCGGGGCTCACGGCCCAGCGCGTCGAGCAGCGCACACCAGTCCTCCTCTTCCCAGGGCTCGCCGTCGCCCAAGGCGACGCGACCGCGCGCGTCGAACAGCGACAGCTTGGCGGCGAGCGGTTCGGGCAGGGGGCCGGCACGGCGCGCGTCCCACCAGCGGCCGCGCCGCGTGGCGGCCGCGTGATGCCCCGCCACCGCGTCGCGCGCGCGGTCCGCCTCTTCCGCGCAGCGCCGGTCGTGCTCGGCGGCGGCTGCCGGGGCGGAGGGATCGGCGGGCAACAGGCGGATCAGGCGTGCGACTTGGCGTACCAGCAGCACGGGCGCCAGCGGGTGAAGCGGTTCCAGCGTGCAATAGGCCGCGCCCACCGCCACGCGGTTGCCCGTCCAGGCACGCGCGCGGCGTCCCTGACGGAACCGGGTGCCTTCACCCCCCTGCCACACCGACAGCCGCGCGATCCCGCCCGCCAGGGGCCAAGCGGCGTCCCACCCTTCCGCCTCCGCCACGAGGTGGGCGTAGGGCGGAGGGAGCGCGGCGGGCTCGACCGAGGCGCGCCATCGGTCGCAGGGCAGCAGGCGCGACCAGTCCAGCCATTCACCCCCGTCCCCGGCGGCGTCGATCACCAGCAGCGGCGACGCCACCGTCGTTCCGTCCGCCAGCCGCAACGCGGTGACGACGCCCTCCGCCTCCGTCACTTCCGCTACCTCACCCGCCTCCTCCGCGCCGTGGTGCAGCGCGGTGGCGCGCAGCATGCCCGCATAGGCGGCGGCGGGCAGGTGAATCGCGGTGGGAAGTGCGCGCGACGCGTCGCGGCCCGCCTGCGCCGCCAGCGCCGCCGCCGAATAGTCCGCCAGCCGCACCGCGCGGCCCCCGGCCCGCAGCCGGCCGGTGAGCTGGTGGAAGGGCACGCCCTCCATCGGCTGGCCCACCGCGCCATAGGGCAGGAAGCTGTCCGCCCCGTCCGCGCGCCAGCCCGACAGCGCGGTGCCGCACGTCCTGGCACCACCGGCGGCGCGGACCAGCGCATTCACGTCCAGCCCCAGCCCGGCGTGAAAGGCGTCCAGCGCGGGCGGCAGCGTCGCGATCGGGCCGAAGCCCTCGGTCGCGTCCGCGCCCGCGTGCGCCACCAGCACGCAGTAGCGGTCGCGCGGCAGGCGCGAGGCGAGCGCCGCCGCCGCGGTCCAGCCGTCGACGCCCCCGCCCAGCACCGCAACCGTCTGCCTCACGCGGTCGCCCCGGCGCACAGCTCCGCCAGCCAGGCGTCGTGGCCCGGTGCGGTGTCGGCGGCGCGGCGGCAGGCGGTGGCCACCGCATCCACCCGCGCGCGCGCCTGCTCGACCGGCAGCGCCGCGACCAGCGGCGGCACCGCGTCCGGCCGCCACCCCTGGCCGTAGAGCACGGCGATCCAGCTGGCGGGCAGGAACATCCCCTCGCGATAGGAGGGCACGACGCCCGCCTCGCGAAAGGTGGCCAGCTTCTCTTCCAGTCCGTCGGGCAGGGGCATGGACCGGACGTAGCGCCAGAACGCCGTGTCGTCGCGCGTCGTGGCGCGGTAGTGCAGCACCAGGAAGTCGCGCACCCGGTCGTACTCGACGGCCATGGCCCGGTCGAACTCGGCAACGGCGGCGGGGTCCGGCCGGCCATCGGCGGGGAACAGCTCGATCAGCTTGGTGACGGCCAGCTGGATCAGGTGAATTGAGGTCGATTCGAGCGGCTCCAGGAAGCCCGACGACAGGCCGACGGCCACCGCGTTGCCGATCCACTGCCGCCGCCGACGCCCCGCCCGGAAGCGCAGCAGCTTGGGCTCGGCCAGCGCCCGCCCTTCCAGCGTCGAGAGCAGCTGCTCGCGCGCCGCATCCTCGCCCAGAAAGCGGGTGGCAAAGACGTGGCCGTTGCCGACGCGGTGCTGAAGCGGGATGCGCCACTGCCACCCGGCCTCCCGCGCCGTGGCGCGGGTATAGGGCGCAAGCGGGCCGGGCGCGGCCTCGCACGGCACGGCCCAGGCGGCGTCGCAGGGCAGCCACTCGCTCCAGTTGTCCCATCCCGCCCCCAGCGCGCCCTCCACCAGCAGGGCGCGGAAACCCGTGCAGTCGACGAACAGGTCCGCCTCCAGCCGCCGTCCGTCCGCCAGCCGCACGGCCGCAATCCCGGCGGGGCCGCGCTCCACCTCCGTCACGCGGCCCTCCGTGCGGGTCACCCCGCGCTCCTCGGCATAGGCGCGCAGGAACGCGGCGTAGCGCCCGGCGTCGAACTGATAGGCGTAGGAATAGGTAGAGCGTACCGAGCGCGGGTCGTCGGCGGGCGGCGCGAAGCGGCCGGCCCGCGCCATGGCGACGGGCAGCGAGCAGTCCTCCAGCGGCGGGGCGGCCCCCTCGCGGGACAGGCGCAGCCAGTGGAGGTGGAAGGGCAGCCCGTCCAGGTCGTGGCCGAAGTCGCCGAACGGGTGCACGTAGCTGTCGCCGATCCGCCCCCAGTCGCGGAACTCGATGCCCAGCTTCATGGTGGCCGACGTGGCGCGGACGAACGCGGCCTCGTCGATGCCCAGCCGGCGGTTGAAGAAGCGGATGTGCGGCACGGTGGCCTCGCCCACGCCGACGGTGCCGATCTCCTCCGAGTCGACCAGCCCAACCTCCGCCACGCCACCGGCGAAGGCCCAGCCCAGCGCTGCCGCGGTCATCCACCCGGCGGTGCCGCCGCCCACCACCAGAATGCGCGGCGGACCTCGGCCATCGCGAGCGGCCGGCGCGTGGGCGTGCGGGGACATGGTGCGATCCTCTCTCGCATTGTGGTATCGCTACAACCGCTGCACGCGCAAGCGACAATGCGGCATAAAAGGCCTTGGCAAGAGTCGGCCAAGCACTCTACAATCCTTTGAATGCCGCAATACGACGTTCAGTCGTGATAGCGCTAACACATTTATGGGGGGGAGCCATGATCGGCCGCATACTCACGAATCGTATTCACGTCCTGGGTGGCGCATCGGTGCTGGCGCTTGCCGTCGCGTCACCCGTCGCGGCCCAGACCGGGCCGGACGTGCCCGGCACCTCGACGCCGACGCCGAACGCGCGCAGCCGCACCGCCCCGTCGGACCGCGCCGCCGCCGCCGCACCCGGCGCGTCCGCACAGGATCAGGTCGCGCCCCAGGGCAACGCACAGGTGCCGTCGGGCGGCGCCGAGGTGACCGCGGCCGAGGGCGCCACCGCCACCCCCCAGGAAGAGGCGGGCGACCAGGACGTCGTCGTCACCGGCATCCGCCGCAGCCTCCAGAGCGCGCAGGCGATCAAGAAGAATTCGGAAGTGGTGGTGGATTCCATCTCTGCCGAGGACATCGGCGCGCTGCCCGACCGCTCCGTCACCGAGGCGCTCCAGCGCGTTCCCGGCATCTCGGTCAGCCGCTTCTCGGCCGGCGTGGACCCCGATCACTTCGCGACCGAGGGCTCGGGCGTCACGGTGCGCGGCCTCAGCTATACCCGGTCCGAGATCAACGGCCGCGACGCCTTCTCCGCGAACAACGGTCGCGGCCTGAGCTTCGCCGACGTGCCGGCCGAACTGCTGGGCGGCGTGGACGTGTTCAAGAGCCCGTCCGCCGACATGATCGAAGGCGGCATCGGCGGCACGGTGAACCTGCGCACGCGCCTGCCTTTCGATTCCAACGGGCTTGTCGTGGGCGGCACGCTGGAGAACAACTACGGCAACTTCGTGAAGAAGTCGGCGCCCACCGTCTCGGTGCTGGCCGCCAATCGGTGGAGCACGAACATCGGCGAGTTCGGCCTGCTGGCCAGCTTCGTCCGCTCCCAGGTGCGCAGCCGCGCCGACTCGGTTCAGATCTCGAACTACGGCCAGCGGCCGCTGGGCAGCAACGGCACCTACTACCAGCTCAATCAGTACAACGCGGCCGCCAACACGGTGACGGCTAATGGCGTCACCGTGCCCGTGACCGGCCTGTTCTACGTGCCGCGCGGCGCCGCCCAGCGCAGCCAAGAGTTCAACCGCACCCGCTACGGTTATTCGGCCGCCGGCCAGTGGCGCAGCCCGGACGAGCGCACCACCGCCACACTCCAGTTCCTGCGATCCGACTCGCGCGAGGCGTGGACCGAGAACTCGATCGAGGTGGCGACCGACAACGTGCTGGCCGCGGGCGACAGCCAGCCGCTGCCCGGCACCAGCTTCACCTTCGACGACGACAACGTGTTCACCAGCGGCGTCATCACGGCGCCCATCGGCTATCGCGCCGACAATAACGGGGTGGCCGCCGACTTCCGTTCGCCTAACAACGGCCTGCAATCCAACAATATCTCGCGCGGAAATCAGTCGCGCTTCCGCAGCAACGACGTGAGCTTCAACGTCAAGTACAAGCCGACCGACTCCATCGGCATCAACCTGGACTATCAGCACGCCTGGTCCGACGTGAAGGTCACGGACCTGACGGTGTGGGGCACCACCTGGCAGAACGCGGACATCCGCCTGAACGGCAAGGACCCGGCGTACGTCAACTTCATCCCGATCACCAACGGCCGCAACAACTACCAGAACGCGGCCAATCCCAACTTTACCGACCCGTACAACAGCTTCTTCCGCTCCGCGATGGACCATATCGAGGACAGCAAGGGCAACGAGGACGCGTTCCGTGTCGACGCGGACTATGCCTTTCCGGAGGATAGCTGGCTCACCTCCGTGCGCGTCGGCTACCGCTTCGCGGACCGGCAGAACGAGGCGCGGTCCACCGGCTACAACTGGGGCGTGTTGAGCGAGATCTGGGGCGGCGGCAACAATCAGGTGACCGGCGCGTCGCTCGGGCCGGGCGGTCCGGTGTGGTTCGACCGGCCGGTGGACGGCAATCCCGCGACGCGCACCACCGGCAACCTGGTCCCGCAGCAGGCATTCCTCTACAGCAACTTCTTCCGCGGCAAGGCCTTCGACGCGTCGCAGGGCGGGCGGCTGTTCGTGCCCGGATCGTTCCTCCAGGACTACGACGCGGCCGTCACGCAGATCAGCCAGATCGCGCAGGAATGGCGCACCTTCGCCAGCCGGGCGTCGGGCGGCGACGGCTGGGTCCCGCTGGCGTCGCGCAACGGCGTGGTGGCGGGCACGCCCTACCTGCCGGGCGAGATCAACCCGGTGTCCGAGCGCAACCAGGCGGGTTACGGCCTGATCCGCTTCGGCGACGATCTGGCGAACGGGTGGAATATCAGCGCCAATGTAGGCCTGCGCTATACCAACACGCGCCGCATCTCGGCAGGGACCTATTCCTTCCCGAGCATCGGCTTCAACTGCACGCCGCCCGCCGCCGGCCAGACCATCTCGCGCTTCTGCGCGCTGCCCCAGTCCGTACGCGACGCGGTGAATCGCTTCCAGAACGGGGCGGTGACGCCGTTCCAGGCGCGCTACGATTACGATTATTGGCTGCCCAGCGTGAACGTGAAGGTGGCGGTCGGCGGCGGGCTCCAGTTCCGCGCGGCGGTGAACCGCTCCGTAACACCGCCCGACTTCGGGCTGACGCGTGCCTTCTACAACGTCCAGCTCAGCAACAGCGACCAGACCATCCTGTTCAACGGCGCACCCGTGGCGAACTTCACGGTAGGCAATCCGTTCCTCAGGCCCGTGGTCGGTCACAACTACGACGCAACCGCGGAATGGTATTTCTCCAACGTCGGTCAGCTGTCGCTGTCGTTGTTCAAGAAGGACCTGTTCGGCGTTCAGACCAACAGTCTGCAACGCATCAGCCTGACCAACAACAACGCGACGTTCGACGCGGTCGTCACCACGCCGCTGAACTCGACGGATGTGGGCAAGGTGAAGGGGCTGGAGGTCGGCTATCAGCAGACCTTCAACTTCCTGCCCGGCTTCCTCTCGGGGCTCGGTCTGTCGGGCAACTTCACCTACATCGAGTCGTCGGGCGTCAATCAGCAGAACCTGCCGGCCAACGACCCCAACGTCGCGGCTGGCGTGCTGGCCAACGTCAACACGGCCAACCTGCCGCTCCAGGGCCTGTCCAAGTACCAGTTCAACATCTCGCCCTTCTACCAGGCGAACGGGCTGGAACTTCGGGCGGCGTACAACTGGCGGTCGCGCAACCTGCTCACCATCCGCGACGTGATCGTGCCCAACTCGCCCGTGTTCGCGGAGAAATACGGCCAGCTCGACGCGTCGATCTTCTACGCGGTGACCCCGTACCTGCGCATGGGCTTCCAAGGCGTGAACCTGTCCAATTCGATCACGCGCACGTCCTACGTGCTCAACAACGACGTGCTCACCCGGCCGCGTAACTGGTTCATCAACGACAGCCGGTACACCTTCTCGATCCGCGTCAACTATCGCTGACGAACGGGTCCGTCCTCTCCCCACTGGGCGCGTCCTCTCCGGGGGACGCGCCCTTCTTTTTCACGGGGCGCGGGCGGGAAGGCGGGCCATGAGCCGCTCGGCCGGCCCCTTCTCGGGCGCGTCATAGGGGCCGGCCACGACCGGCAGCAGCACGGACCGCGCCTCCGCGCCCCGCCCCGCCGCCGCCAGCGCGTCGGCCAGTTCCAGCCGCGTCGCGGGCGACGAGGGCACGCCGTCCAGCGCGCGCGCCAGCGCGTCCAGCGCGAGCGGGGGCGGCGCCGCGCCCTCGAAGCTGCGGGCGTAGAGGAGGAGCGGCAGCACGGCGTCCGTGTCCGCGCGGTTGGCGCGCGCGACCGCGGCGCGCGCGACGCGCAGGGCCGCCTCGCGGCCCGGGCCGGCGGGCAGTTCCAGCGCCCGGCGCAGCCGCGCGGCCGCCGCCCAGGCGAGCGCGGCCGGGTCGCCCGGACTCGCAGCCGTCGCGGCCGCCGCCGCCGCGTCGCACGCGTCGGCCGTGCCCGCGCGGCACTCCGCCTCCGCCAGCAGCCGCTGCGCCGCGCCTTCGTCGGGTCGGCGGGCGGCGTCGGCGCGCAGGGCCGCCAGCCACCCGTCGCGCGCGCGGGCTTGCCGCTCCGCCTCGCGGGCGGAGAGGCCGGGGACGGCCGGCTCGACGCGCGAGCCCAGCTCGACCCGGCCCTTCACGAACGCCTCCTCGCCCAGCGACAGGCGGCGCACCAGCGGGTCCGCGACCCGGCCGGCGGGCAGCCCGATCTCCAGGAAGGGCTTGCGCGCGCCGTGGTAGCGCCGCACGTCGCGCACCAGCGCGGCCGGTTCGCCGAACGCGGCCGCCGCTTCCGAGGACGACCGGCCCTCGGCCAGCGCGGACAAGTAGCGGCGCAACTGGGGCCGGCGCACGTCGTCGAAGAACAGATAGTGCGTCAGCAGCCAGGCGTGCACGGGCGTCCACCCCCGCCGCGCGCCCGCTACGCCGTTGTCCGCGACGTAGCGGCCTGACAATATGTCCGTCACCGGATAGCCGCCGACGCGGCCCAGCACCCGGTCCGCGCCGTCGGGCGCGCGGCCGTACTCGGCCATCCGCCCCCCGTCGCGCGTCCTGAGCGTCGAGATGACTTGGCCGAATCCATCCAGATACCAGCGGGGATAGGCCGCCGGGTAATAGGTGAGCAGCCAGTGCTGCGCGTAGGCGGCGAACAGCCCTGCGTCGGCGCGCGCGGGCACCGACACTTCGCCCGACGGGGGGACCGCGAAGGCGCTGTCCGCCAGCCCCAGCAGCGCGGTGGACTGTCCCTGCGCGGCGGCGGCGGCCCCGGTGGCCGGGTCGCCCCCCACGGCCAGTCCGGGAACGTTGATGCCCGCCAGCGACTGCATGGACCAGCCGCGTGCGATTACCCAGTTCTGGTCGACACGCGTGGTGGCCAGCTCCGCGCCGTCCTGGCGCGGGTCGTAGTAGCGGTCGGTGCCGAAGCCGGGCAAGAACGGCCCCTGCTGCCAGCGCAGGTTGCGCAGCCCCATGGCCGCGAACTCGGCGGTGCCGCCGATCAGCGTGACGCGCAGCTTGACCGCGTCGTCGGCCGCCCCGTCGCGACCGAACAGCCCGTCGAGCAACAGGTGCAGCGTTTCCAGGTCGCGGGCCAGCCGCACCAGCTCGGCCCGCGCCCCGTCGCCCACCAGCACCGCGTGCGCCGTCTCGGCTTCCTGCCAGCGGCCCGGCCGCTCGCGCTCGCCGCGCACCACCACGTCGGGGCGGGGGGCGGCCTGCGGGGCGGCCGGGGCAGTCTGAGGCGGGGCCGCCGCCGCCGCGAGCAGGGCGGACAAGGGGCCGGCTACCAAGTGCATCGCGATGTCCTCACCTGTGTCCAGGCACGTGGGCCAGGCGCGCGTCCGCCCAGGCGACGAAGGCCGCCATGTTGGGCGCGTCCGTGTGACCGCCGTCGTGCTGCCGCCACGCCAGTGCGCCCGCGGTGCGCGACTCCAGCACGGCGGGCATGGGCTTGGTCCGCCACGGGCCGTCCGCCGGCCCCCGCTCCCCGAACAATCGCCAGACGCGGCCGGCGTCGACTGTCGCCATCCAGCTACCGCGCTGGTCCAGCCACTCGGCGTCGCCCGCGGCCGGTACGCCGTAGCTGACGAACACGCGCCTGGGCGCGCAGAGCGCCAGCAGGCCGTTGCTGTCGACGGGCAGATCGTCCGCCGACAGGCCGGGCGCCGACACGCCGGCCGTGTCGTATTTCAGGAAATTGCCCGCCATCCAATGGTACTGGCCGGTCGCGAGGTTGCCCACCTCCTCGCCGAAGCGGCGGCGCAGCGGCGTGACGCCGCCCTTGCCCGAGGAACCGATCAGCGCAACCGCGAAGCGCGGGTCGAACGCCATGGCGACCAGCGCCGCCTTGCCGTATCGCGACACGCCCTCCACGCCGATGCGGGCGGGATCGACGTCGGGCCGGTCGCGCAGGGCGTCCAGCGCGCGGCTGGCGGCCCAGGCCCAGGCGCGCAGCGCGCCCCACTGGTCGGGCGCGCGCGGCCGGCCCACGTTTCCCAGCCCGACGATCCCCCGGTTCAGCAGCGCGCCGTCGTCCCCTTGCGCGCTGATGGGATCGAGCAGCGCGTAGCCCCAGCCCGCGCGCAGCAGCACCTCCCCCTTCTTCGCGGCCCCGCCCGCGAACGGTCCGCCCAGCGGCGACAGCATCACCAGCACGGGCGCGCGCCGCCGGCCGGCATCGGGGCCGCCGCCCGGCAGCACCAGCCGCATCCGCAGCCGCACCGGCTCTCGGCCGGGGCGCGGACCAGCGATAACGCCCTCCATCTCGTGTTCCACCGCCCCTCCGGCTGGATCGCGGCCGGAAGTGTTCTCCGCGCCGGGCACCGTTCGCCAGCGGACGGGCGGCAGGCCGGCCGGCACGCGGCCGTAGACCTCGCGCTCCAGCACGTCCGCCACCGCCGGGCGGCCGCGCGCCAGCCACTCGGCGGCGGTCCGCACCGCCCGCCCGCCCGGCGGGCGGAGCGGGTCGGGCAGGTCGCGCGGGCCGGCCAGCGCCTCCGCGGTGTTGGCGGGATTGCGACCGCGCGGGTCGGCGTCCGCGCCGGGGCGCAGTGCCGCGATGCCCAAGCGGCGCATCATCGCCGCCCGGTCGGCGTCGGCGGACGGATTCTGAGCCGCCGCCGCCGCCAGGACGAGCAGCGGGGCGAGTGCGGCCGGGTGCCTCACGACGTCCTGGGCAGCTTGGCGACGTCCTGGCTCGGTCCGAAGTCGAGCACGAATACCGGGCCCAGCTCCAGCTGGTGTGCGGCGCCGGCCAGGTGCACCGCCACGCGCACCGATCCCGGCGGGTAGGCGCGCGCCGCCTTGCCCGACGCGTAGAACAGCTTCCAGTCGCGCCCCACGGCCGCCGACGCGCCCGCCACGGTGGCATAGGGTGCCGCGGCCTCCGTCAGCCCTAGGAAGGGCACGGGCGTGGTCTGGCCGTCCGCCAGCTTGGGCGCGCGCAGGTAGACGGCCACCAGCACCGCGTCGCCGGGGCCGATGGGTTTCTGGACGGGCGACAGCGCGCCCGCGTCCCAGGGATTGGCACCCTTGGCCGCCACATCGACGCGCATCGCCTGGTTGCCCGGCACCCCCTGGGTCTTGCCCAGCCTGGATTTCTGCCCCGCCCCGTAGAGCTGCCAGTTGGTGCCGGGCTGATTCACCGCCTTGTCCAGGATGCCCGGCGCGGGTGCGGGTGCGGGCGCGGGCGGGGGCGCCTGCTGCGCGGCCAGCGGTGCCGCGGCCAGCGCGGCCAGGAACGGGATGGTCCTCATGCTCTCCTCTCCTGCTGATGGGCCGCGCGTTCGGTGGCGCGTGCCCGGTTTGAAACGGGTCAGCCGCGCGGCGGGGCGGCGCGGATCGCGTCGGCGACGGCGGCGCGCAGCGGCTTGGGCGCGAAGTCGCGGTCATAGGGGCAGGGGCGCCGGGGCGCGCGATCGGCGCGCGGCTCGAACCCCTCGATCCAGCTGTACCGGTCGGTCATGCCCCAGGCCAGGACGTCGCGCACCGAGGGGAAGGAGAGCGTCACGTCCAGGTAGGCGCGCGCGAACGCCGCCACCGCCGGATCGCGGACAGCGGGGTCGACGGGCAGGCCGTTGTCGCGCACGTCCAGCTCGGTCACCAGCAGGCGATAGCCCATGGCCGTCACCGCCTCCAGGAAGCGGCGCCAGTCGCCTTCCAGCGCGCGCGCCGTGCCGGCGGCGTCCGTCCCTTGCGTCACCAGGTGCGACTGAACGCCCAGCGCGTCCACCGGCACGTTCCGGCGTCGGAAGCCTTCCAGCAGCCTGAGCACGCCCTCGCGGTGGCGGGCATTGCCCGGTTCCCAGCTCATATAGTCGTTGTAGACCAGCTCCGCGTCCGGCAGCGTCGCGCGCGCCGTGCGGAACGCCAGGTCCAGCGTCGGCTCCGCCCCGCCCATCGCGCGCGACAGCGCGGTGTCATAGAGGCCGGCGTCGGAGGGCCGGACCGCCTCGTTCACCACGTCCCAGCTGCGGATGCGCCCGGCGTAGCGGCCGGCGACGGTGCGGACGTGCGCGGTCAACAGGCGCTCCGCCTCCGCCGCGGGGCGCGCGCCGTAGTCGTGCGCTTCCGCCCAGCGCGGCATCCACTTGGGCTGGTGCCACAGCAGGTTGTGGCCGCGCACGGGCAATCCTTGCGCATCGGCCCACGCCATCATCGCGTCGGCGCGCGCGAAGTCGAAGGCGTCAGCGGACGGGCGCAGCGCCTGCCACTTCATCTCGTTCTCCGCCACGAGCAGCCCGCACTGGCCCGTCAGCAGCCGGGCATAGTCCGGGTTGGCGAAGGAGCCGCGGTCGGCGCTCGCCTCGCTCCAGGCGAAACAGGAGCCGAAGCGCATCCCCTTGGCCGCGGCCAAGGACTGCAGCGAGGGGGCGGCGTCGGTCGCCGGCGGGGTGGCGGGGGCGGGGGACTGGACGGGCGGCGGAGCGGGCGCGGGTAGGCTAGTTGCGGGCGGGGCGGCGCCCGAACCGCCGCCGCAGGCCGCCACCGCGAACCCGCCGATCAGGGTCAGCCCCTGGCGACGCGTGATATCCATGCCTCGGCCCTCTCCGTTAGCGCTATCAGGCATCCTGCCAGAGAGGCCGTTCTGTCAAGCGGTGTCGGTGGGGGCGGCGCACGGCATGCCGCCGCACGCCTGTCCGAGGCCGATGCAGACAGGCCGGTCAGACCAGGGCTGGTGGACGGCGCGGACGTCGTGGTGGATAGGGGCGGGTCCGACCTTGCCACGCCGGAACACCCCGACGCGCGGGCGTGGGCGGTCGTGGAGGGAGGCAAGCCTCCGCAGGCGATGCCAATATCTGCGAGAAGCTGGGCAGAGCTGACCTGATTTGCATGATCGATCATGGACGGGGCCTGCTCGTTACCCATGCGACGGCTGCGCGGCTGAGCGAGGTCGCCGATCTCATCGACACCGGTCAGGTGGTTTCAACCCTGACCGGGCGGCTGCGGCCCATCACGTCGCCGACCTTCGGCATGGCTGTGGGAGCGTGGAGGGCGACGGCATGAAGGGCAAGATCGTTGTGGGGGGCTGGGACCGATAAAAGCCGTTCGCCGCTCACGGCGTCACTGTCCCCGCGACAGGGCAGCCAATTCCCTTTCAAAGCGTTGCCGCGGCGCGACATCCCGGATCGGTTTCCCCAATGCACAGTCTGTCATCGTCCCGTCCGCCCTCGGTCGGGCTGGTCCACTTCGCCCTTGCGCTCGGCGGCTTCGCCATCGGCACCACCGAGTTCGCCACCATGAGCCTGCTGCCGTCCTTCGCGCGCGGGCTGCGCGTCGACGAGCCGACGGCCGGCCACGTCATCAGCGCCTATGCGCTCGGCGTGGTGGTCGGCGCGCCGCTGCTCGCGGTCGCGGGCGCACGGTTCAGCCGGCGAAGCCTTTTGATCGGCTTCATGGCACTGTTCGCGCTCGGCAACGGCCTGAGCGCGCTGGCGCCCTCCTACGGCTGGATGCTGGCCTTCCGGTTCCTGAGCGGGCTGCCGCACGGCGCCTATTTCGGTATCGCCGCGCTGGTCGCCGCCTCGCTGGTCGGGGCGGAGCGGCGGACCCAGGCGGTGGCGCGCGTGATGCTGGGGCTGACCACGGCCACCATCGTCGGCGTCCCCTTCGCCAACTGGATGGGCCAGGTGCTGGGCTGGCGCTGGGCGTTCGGCGTCTTCGCGGCCTGCGCCCTGGCGACGATGGTCCTGGCGGTGGCGCTGGTCCCGCACGACCGGCCCGACGGGCAAGCCAGTCCCTTGCGCGAACTCGGGGCGCTGCGCCGCGGTCAGGTGTGGCTGACGTTGGGCATCGGCGCGATCGGTTTCGGAGGGCTGTTCGCGGTCTACACCTATCTCGCCTCCACCCTGGTCGCCGTGACGGACGTCGGACCGGGGGCGGTGCCACTGATCCTGGCGGTGTTCGGCGCAGGACTGACTGCGGGTAATCTCGTGGCACCCCGCTTCGCCGACCGGGCGCTGATGCCGACCGCGGGCGTGCTGCTGCTTTGGAGCGCGGCCTCGCTCGCGATCTACACGGAGGCGGCACATCACTTGTGGTCGATCGTGCCGGCCGTGTTCGGCATCGGGATCGGCGGCGCGCTGGGCACCGTGCTCCAGACGCGACTGATGGACGTGGCGGGCGACGCGCAGGGGTTGGCGGCCGCGCTGAACCATTCGGCGTTCAACACGGCCAACGCGCTGGGGCCGTGGCTGGGCGGCATGGCGCTGACGGCCGGCTATGGCTGGACTTCGACCGGATGGGTCGGCTGCGCGCTGGCGCTGGGCGGCTTCGCAATCTGGGCGGCGGCGATGCTGTGGCCTTCAGCGGGGGGTGAGGAACGGGCGTCGACCGCGCGCGGCACGCGGGCGCGGGTCTGATGGCCGGGCCGACCGCCGACGCGGCGGTATCGGCGCCCCCCGCCGTCCGCCGCCCGCTGGTGCTGGCCGCCGTGATGGCGGCGTCGTTCATGATCGCGATCGAGGCGACGATCGTGTCGACGGCCATGCCGCAGATCGCGGGACAGCTGGGCGACCTGCGATATTATTCTTGGGTGTTCTCCTCCTTCCTGCTCGCCCAGACCGCCACCACGGTGGTGTTCGGCAAGCTGGCGGACCTGTACGGCCGCCGGTCGGTGCTGCTGGCCGGCATCGGCATCTTCCTGGCGGGCTCGGTGCTGTGCGGATTCGCCACCTCCATGTCGGCGCTGATCGCGTTCCGGCTGGTCCAGGGGCTGGGCGCGGGCGCGATCCAGCCGGTCTCGATCACCGTCATCGGCGACCTCTATCCGGCGCACGAGCGCGGGCGGGTGCAGGGCTGGCTGGCGAGCGTGTGGGGCGTGTCGTCGGTCGCGGGGCCGCTGGCGGGCGGGCTCATCATCTAGCACGTCAGCTGGGCTTGGGTGTTCTGGATCAACGTGCCGATCGGGCTGGCGGCGGCGGCCGGCTTCTTCCTGTTCCTGCGCGAGACGGTGGCGGCGGGGAAGCGGAGCGTCGACGCGGCGGGCGCGGTCCTGTTCACGGTCGCGATCGCGGCGCTGATGGCGGCGCTGACCGAGGCTGGGGCGGGCGGGGGGCGGGGGGCCGTGATCGCCGCGGCGGTGTGCGTCGCCGCCGCCGCGCTCTTCGTGGCGCAGGAGCGGCGCGCTCGCGACCCCATGATCGCTTTCGACCTGTGGACCCACCGCGCCATCGCCACTACCAACGCCGCCACGCTGTTCAGCGGCATGGCGGTGATCGGGCTCACCACCTTCCTGCCGATGTACGTGCAGGCGGTGATGGGCCACTCGCCGTTGATCGCAGGCTTCATGTTGACCGCGATGGTGCTGGGCTGGCCCATCGCAGCGACACTGGGCGCGCGCAACTTCGCGCGCTTCGGCCTGCCCCCGATCCTGGTCGCGGGCGCGGCACTGCTGCCCGTCGGCGCGGTGGCGTTCGTGGTGCTGACGCCCGCCGTGTCGCCGCTGGTGGCCGGCGCGGGATCGCTGGTGATGGGGTTCGGCATGGGTTTCCTCAGCACGGCCGCGATCGTGCTGATCCAGGATAGCGTGGGTTGGCCCGAGCGCGGCGCTGCCACTGCGTCCAACCTGTTCGCGCGCAACCTGGGCAGCACACTGGGCGCCGCGGTGCTGGGCGTGGTGCTGAACACCAGCCTGGCCAGCCAGCATGCCGGCTCGCTCCGGGACATCCAGCAACTGCTGCACGGGGGCGGCGCGGACGCTGGCGCGGTGGCAGGGCGGGCCGGGCTGGCGCACGGGTTGCACCTGACGTTCTGGGGCGTTCTGCTGATCGCGCTCGCCACCCTGGCGCTCTCGTTGTTCGTCCCGCGGGTGCGGTTCAGCGCGGGGGGCGCCGCGCGGGGGAGTGCCGCGCCGCCTGCGTGAGCCGCAAGCGATGGCCCGGCGGCCCCCGGTGCGTGCTGACGTCGTCGCCTAGGTAGCCAGCCGATCGACATAGGCGCAGAACATGTCGGCCATGGCGTCCGCCAGGGCGATCACCTCCGCCTCCGAACGGTCGCTTTCCGAGAAGCGGCTGCCGACCTGGGTGAGCGTCAATTCGACGAGGTTCGCCGCCCGAACCACGTCCCCGTCATCCCGCCCGGGCAGCGCCTCGCGCAGGAAGGCGAGAATGACGGACGATCCCGCCTGTCGCGCTTCCCCGGCCTCCGGTGCGTCACGGTAGAGCGGTGCCGCGTCCGCCAGCGCGGTGCGCACCGCCGCCTCGTCGCATTCCGACCGCAGGAAGGCGTGGGTGAGCCGCCGCAGCCGCGACACGGGCGGCCGGCTGCCGTCCTCCAGGATGGCGCGCAGCAGTTGGCTCGTCCTGCGCCACTCGTCGCTCTGCAAGCGGAACAGGATGGCCGCCTTGTTCGGGAAATACTGGTACAGCGAACCGACACTGACGCCCGCGCGCTCGGCGACGCGGGCCGTGGTGAATCGTGCAGCGCCCTCGGCTCGCAGAACCTGAACAGCCGCGTCCAGCACCGCCTCGATCAGCGCGCTCGCGCGCGCCTGTTTCGGGATCTTCCGCCCGGAAATCTGCGGTTTCTCACGATGTGCCAAGGCCGCCCCTGTGATGCGATTAGCGAACCTGACGAACTATTCGTATTTTGCGTCGCATCGCAAGAGGAGCCGTCCTCATGACCACCCTGATGACCAGCCCCGTCGCCCCGCTGCTCGACCGCCTGTTCGCCGAGGCCGACGACGTCGACCCCGCTACCACGCCCTCCGTCGCCGACTATTGGAACGGCCTGACGAGCGAGGACAAGGCCCGGCTGTTGCGCAGCCGCACCGACTATCGCGACCTGTACGCCCGGATGAAGGAAGTGCCGCTCGCCGTGTCGCGCAGCACGGGCGACCTCCTCTACATGCTGGCGCGGGCGACGCGCGCGACCTCGATCGTCGAGTTCGGCACGTCCTTCGGCCTGTCGACCATCTGCCTCGCCGCCGCCATCCGCGACAATGGCGGGGGGTCGCCTGGTGACGAGCGAGTTCGAGCCGTCCAAAGTCGTGCGCGCCAGGGCAAACCTGGCGGCGGCCGGACTGGACGACTTGGTCGCCTTCCGCGAGGGCGACGCGCTCGACACGCTGGCGCGCGATCTGCCCGGCGATGTCGACCTTCTGCTGCTGGACGGGGCCAAGGCGCTCTACCTCGACATCCTCGACCTAGTCGTGCCGAGCCTCCGCCCCGGCGCGCTGATCGTGGCGGACAACGCGGACTTCTGCCCCGCCTATCTGGAGCGCGTCCGCGCGCCCGGCGGCCGGTTCCGTTCCGTGGCCTTCGCAGACGATGTTGAGCTTACCATCCTGCTGTGAGGCGCGGGCTTGGCGTCGCCGTGCGACGCCCGCCGCGGCGCCCCATCCACCCACGCATAATAAGGAAAACGCGTCATGATCGTCGTCACCGCTCCCACCGGCCAGATCGGCGCAAAAGTCGTCAGCCGCCTGCTCGCCGCCGACGCCGACCTGCGTCTCGTCGTCCGCGACGCCGCCAGGCTCCCGGACGGCGTCCGCGACCGGGTCGACATCGTGGAGGGGTCGCACGGTGATCCGGCGACGGTGGACCGCGCCTTCGGCGGTGCTGACGCCGTGTTCTGGCTGGTCCCGCCCGACGCGTCGGGAACGCCGGAGGAAGCCTGGACCGATTTCACCCGACCGGCCGCAGAAGCCCTGCGCTGGAACGCGGTGCCCAGGGTCGTCTCCGTCACCGCGCTCGGCCGCGGCAGCGCCTGGCAGGACAGGGCCGGACCCGTGACCGCTTCGCTACGCGCCGACGAGCTGCTGATGGCGAGCGGTGCCGCCTTTCGTGGCCTCGCCATGCCGTCCTTCATGGAGAACACCGCCCGTCAGGCGGCCGTCATCCGAGACATGGGGGTGTTCTTCGGCCCGATCGACGGCGGCAGGCGGCTGCCCTTCACCGCGACGGCCGACGTCGCGGTGGTGGCGGCGAAACTTCTGACGGACGACGGCTGGGTGGGGCAGCGGGACGTTCCCGTGCTGGGGCCGGAGAGGCTGTCGTTCGACGAGCAGGCGGCGATCCTGTCCGAGGTGCTGGATCGCGAGGTGCGCTATCAGCGGATCGGCTACGACCGGTTACGTCAGCAGTTCCTCGACCGGGGGGGCGACGCCGTCCTTCGCGCAAGGCTATGCCGACATGTACCGCGCCAAGGAGGAGGGCATCGACGACGGCTACGTCCGCGACGCCGGGGCGAAGGATGGCATCAGCTTCCGTGCGTTCTGCGAGCAGGTGCTGCGCCCCATGGTCGCAGGCTGAGCCACCTGCCGACCGACGCCGTCGGCGGCGAGGCCGGTCGTGAATTGGGAAGCCGATCTCCGATCCTCCTCAGTCGCGGATTGGGCCCGTCCGTCGAGATCGCCGCCGGCCGGGGCGGCGGCCATCGGTGCCGTGCCTCCCATTCCGGCCAATCGGCGTGTCTCGCTAGCAATCAGAAGGGCATGACAAGGCAGGAGCGGTGGACGGACGGCGACGCAAGAGGGGAAACGCCGATGCCGCGGCGCGACGCCTGTCGCCGACGCCCGGACGCGGTTCAGAGCGGGACGCCGGGACCCAGCACGATGACGAAGGCCGCCACCGCGATCGCTGCGGCTGTCCAGAGCAGCGGGCATCTCGTCCGTCCCGCGACATTCCCAGCTCGGCCGGGCGGCACGAGGCGTGGCACGCTGAGCAGCCCCGCGTTTCCTCCGAGCGCCGCACCGAGCGCGGCCCCCAGCGTGGCTTGCCAGCCCGCCCCCGCCGCCGCCCCAGCCAAGAGCGACACGGCGCCGACCGACAACCAGACGACGACGCACAGCCTTCGCGCCTCGAGGCGCGTCACGGCACCATCGGTCTGCCGCGCCATCATGGACGCGGCGAGGCGGATCACGGCGTAGTAGCCGACGACGCCGACCACGCCTGGCAGGAGGCGCGAGCGTAGTGGGTCCGGCACGCCCACCATCACGCCTGCCGTGTTCCAGTCGCCGACGCCGAGTGCGGCAGAGAAAACCAAGTAGCCGAACGAGGTGAGCGCGTTCACGACGAACAGCGTCCACGCCGCCGTAGATGCCAGGGGACGTTCCGCACCTCGCCACCAGGCATAGCCGATGACGGCCAGCGCCATGTTGACCGCGGTTCCCGCCGCCGACACGAGGCGGTGGTCGCCGAGCGACATGCTACCCCGCGCGCAGCCGAAGTGGAATGTGCTCCAGGACGTCGGATCACCGCCCAGCGCGGCGCACGCCGCCCCGTGGCCCAGCCCCTCGTGCAGCGCGGCGGACACGACCCAGACGAGCGCCGCCAGCGCCGCGGCGTCGAGCGTCGAGGGGGAGGGTGCGGCAGGCCGATCCGTCACGCCGCCGCCCGCCGTACCGCGCCCGCCGACACCAGCCTGCGCCCGCCCAGGAAGAGCGCTACGTTGAGCACGATCATCAATGGCCAGTGGCTCCGCGGGTCGCCCAGGCGACTGACGCCCAGCATCGGGTTGACCAGGAGTTCGGTGACGAACGCCATCCACACCCCGACATAGTTCATCGCCATGCGCCGCCGGTGCGTATCCAGGTCACGTAGGTCGCGCGTGCGCCGCCACCTCCGCAGCGCCGCCAGCCCCAGCGCGAGCGTGGTGAGGTTGAGCAGGGCGATCGCGTGGAAGACGTTGGGCCGCCCCGTCATGTCGTAGATGGCGAGCGCGCTGCCGTTGATGAACAGCACGGCCGCCGCGTAGGCCCGACCCAGCATCCGATGTCGCACGGTCCCCTTGCCGCCGGCCAGTACGACGCCGCCGCCCACCAGCGCCAGGCCGCCCGCCGCCGCGTGCGCTGCCCCGATCACAGACATTCCCATCTTCGCCCCTCCGCCCCGAGTGGCCGGGGGTGGCGCCGGACAGGGCGGCGGGGGAGTGGGAAGTTCGTGAACGCCGTCGCCGCCTTCGCGAAACCGGGTCCGCGATGCGCCGAACCGGCCCGCCGCTACGCGGACCCGCCTATCCGGAGCCAGCCGCGCGCGCGGGCGAGCGCTGCCCCCGTCTCGCTCACCGGCACCCGCGTGCCGTCGCGAAGCTCCAGCCACCAGCGCCGGCCCTCGCGCCGCGCGCCCACCACCGCGTCGGCGGCGACCCAGGCCCCGCGATGCACCCGCTCGCCGTCGACGACGCCCAGGTCGCGCACCGCGTCGCCGAACCGGTAGTGCACGAGCAGCATACGCCCGCCGCGCAGCAGCAAGCGGCAGTAATGGTCCTCCGCGCGGACCATCATCAGTTCGGCCGCGTCCGCGATGCCGGCCCGCGCCAGGATATCCGGCACCGGCACCGGCGCCGGCGGAACGGGAACGGCGGCGGTGTCGGGGTCGGACGAACGACCTTCCGCTGGCTCGTGCGCCACCGCGAACGGACGGAGCCGGCGCACGTAGACGATCAGGCCGGTCGCGAGCAGGCCGTAGGCGAAGGGCCGCCAGTCGAGCGCGGCCTCCGCCCGACCGAGCGCGCGGTAGAGGAGCGGCACCTCCAGCGTCAGCAGGCCGTTGAGCAGCCCGGCCCCCAGCAGCAGTCGCGCGCCGGACGCCGCCGCCGTGCCGGCCGCGAGGCACCACACCATCCACCCGGCCACGTTGAGGCCGACCAACGCGGTCCAGAAGAGTACGGCGCGCCATTGTCCCAGCTGCCCGGACGTGTGGAACGCGTCCACCAGCACCAGGGCCGCGACCACGCCCAGCCATATCGGAACCCGTCGGATGACCGAGGCGGCCGTCGGTCCGGCAAGCCCCGCCCCGTGCTGGCCTCTCCCAACGGCGCGACGAAGATATTCCACGGGTACTCACGGCTGCCGACGACAGGGTGCCCTGTGACGCACAATGGCCGTCGTGAGAAGCGATGCTTAGCCTTGCAGGACCTGTCGCCGATGCCGGGCTTCGACCTGTGGCCGTCCGTACCTGAAAGGACGGTCCCGCCGCGTGGGTGAGGAGGGAGAGGCACGGGGCGCGGCGGCGTACGTATCGCATCCATCCGCGCCCGATCCCATCTGTGGGCGATGGATGACAGACTGACCGAGCTGGGGCTGGTGGACGACGCGGAGATCGTACTGGACGAGGCCGCGCTCGACCTGGCAGCGCTGGACCATCCGGACGTGGGGCTCGGGCCGTACCTGGACGAGCTGGAGGCGCTGACCGGGCGGCTGGACGCGATGGGCGTGGCCGACAACGAGCCGGCAACTCAGGCCGACGCGCTGGCGCGGGTGTTCGCCGAGGAGGCGGGTTTCTCCGGTGACGCCGAGACCTACGACGACCCGGCCAACGCCGACTTGATCCGCGTGATCGACCGCAGGTGCGGCCTGCCCGTCAGCCTGTCCATCCTCTACGTGGCCGCCGCCCGCAGGCTCGGCTGGACCGCTAACGTGCTGGATGTGCCCGGCCACGTGCTGGTACTGCTGGGCGGCGAGGCATCGCCTGTGATTGTAGACCCGTTCCGCGGCGGCGCGACCGTGGAACAGGACCGGCTGGCGGCGCTGGCGGCGGCGGGCAGCCCCGGCCGGGTGGCGGTGCGGCACGTGGCGGCCATGCCCAACCGCGCGGTGCTGGTGCGGCTGCTGATGAACCAGGCGACGCGCGCCGAGGAGGCGGGCAGGGGCCGCCGCGCGCTGGATCTCTACGCCCGCATGACGGCCTTCGCGCCCGAGGTGGGCCATGCCTGGTGGGAACGCGCGCGGCTGGAGCTGACGGACGGCGACGTGCCGGCCGCCAGACGCAGCCTGACCGCGATGCTGGAGATCACGCGAGAGCCGGCGGCGCGGGGCCGCGTGCTGGCGACGCTGGAGAAGCTCGGCGGTGGCTGAGATGGGCACCACTATCCGTCTTCCTGTAGACGGCCGAGACGCAAGAGAGCCCCACCGGCGATGCCGGTGGGGCTCTCCTACAGGGTTTTCGGAACCGTTGTAGCCGTGTCGAGACGCATGGAATGGGCGTCCTAGAAGCGGAAGCCCAGCCTGATCGCCGTAGGCGGCGGCACCGGCGTATGCAGAGCGTCGGCCACGGGAGAGGCGGTAGAGGCTTCGCCCGCTGTCGCCACATATACGCCTCGGTTTGATTTAGACCGAGGGGGAAGACGCCCGAGCTGCAGTCCTGCCGCGACCCCCTCACCGGATCGGCCAGTGGTCTGTGATCCGAGCCGGCTTCTGCGCCGCCGCTTCCGCACGCCGTGCAGGCCGACCTCAGACCGCCGCTAGCATCGCTCCGGGTGCGGACTTGCGCCGACGCACGGCGGCGCCGACCGCGCCCAGCCCCAGGATCATGGTGGCCCAGGTCGCCGGCTCCGGCACGGCGCCCGCCGCGTCCGCGAACCGGATCAGCCCGCTCTCGCCGGAGCGAACGGAGACGTTGTAGACCTGCACGCCCTCGCCGCCGTGCTGGGAGTAGATGCTGTAGACGCCAGGGTAGTAATAGGTGTCCGAGGAGAAGTAGAAATAGTTGTTGCCCGGCAGGGCGGCGTCGAAGAACAGCCCGGTGTCGGTCGCGCTCAAGGCGTTGCCGACGATGTTGTACCAGCCTGCTCCCATTCTGAACGACCGAACATAGCCCTGGAGGCTGACGGTGATGTCGAAGCCCGTGATGTTGTCGTTGGTCAGTACGCCGACGGTGCCGTCGGTGGTGATGGAGCCTACCGCCCGGCCGTTGCCGACGCTGCCGACGCTGCGGTCGAACGTGTAGGTGGTGGCGTCCGCGCCGGCGGCGGACAGCGCGGCGGCGAGCAGCGCGGCGATCGAGATCGGCTTCATCGTTTCCCCCTGTGCCGGACCGCCCCGAAGCGACCCATCGCTCCCCGAGCCCGGCTTACGGCGGTGTCCGTCGCACGCGCCCGGCAAGGCGGTCACTCCCCCGTTCGGGGGGTGTCCGGCGGCGGGAGGACGGGATCGGGACGGGCAGGGGCGTGGGCAGGGGCTGTTCAGACCAGGCCGCGCCGCATGGCCTCCACCGCCGCCTCCGCGCGCGACGCCACGCCCAGCTTGCGGTAGATCGCCTTGACGTAGCCGCCCACCGTCTGAGTGCCGATGCCCAGCGTGCCCCCCACCTCGGCGTTGCGTAAGCCCCGCCCGATCAGCCGCAGCACGTCCTCTTCCCGCGCCGTCAGCAGCACGGGCGGACCGTCCGGCGCGAAATAGCCGGCATTGGCACGGAAGCAGGATAGGATGCGACGCGACACGGCGGGCGACATAGGCACGTCGCCGTCGCGCATCGCTGCCAGCCGGCGCTCCAGCGCGTCCTCCTCACCGTCCTTGAGCAGGTAGCCCGCCGCGCCCGCCGCCATGGCCGCGATGACGCTGGCGTCGTCATCGTAGAGCGTCGTCACCCCCGCCTGTGCGGTCGGCAGTCGCTCCGCCAGTCGCCGGATGAAGGTGATGCCCGACCCGTCCGGCAACCCCAGGTCGACCAGGCACAGCGCACGCGTGCCCGGCGGCTGCGCGGCCAGCCACCGCAGCGCCTGGTCCAGCGTGCCGCACTGGGCGACGGGGAGGTCGGGATGCAGCCGCGCCAACACGTCCGCCAGCCAGGCGCGGACGGGTGCTAGGTCCTCCACCACCATGAGAGCGTCCACGATCATCCCCCGTCGCCCCGGCGCGCCAGGGGCAAGCGGAAGCGCGCGTGCATGCCGCCGCCCGCATCGCCGGCCGTCACCGTCGCGTCGCCGCCCACCGCAGCCAGCCGCTCCGCCATGTTGCGAAGCCCATTGCCGCCTCCGGACGCGGCATCGTCCAGTCCGCGCCCGTCGTCCGTCAATTCGATGACCAGCCAGCCGTCCGCGACAGAGAGGGAAAGGTCGACGCGCGAGGCGTTTGCGTGTCGCAGCACGTTGGTCACCGCCTCGCGCACCGCGCTCTCCGCCGCGCGGCCGACATTCGCGTCCAGCGGGCGGGCGTCCACCGCGTGCTCGGCGACGGTCAGGGCGACGCCTGCGCCCACCAGCCGTTCGGACGCTTCCGCCCGGACGGCGGCCACCACCTCCTCCACCGTGCGCTCCCCGTGCTGGAGGTCGGACACCAGCGTGCGCAGCTCGCGCAGCGCGGCGCGCACGTCGGCGCGCACCTCGTCCTCGTCGCGGCGGTGCAGGCTGGTCAGCAGCCGGCCGGATACGTCGTCGTGCAGGTCGCGCGCGATCCGCCTCCGCTCCTCACGCGTGCCCCGGTCATAGGCGGCGCGGTCCTCCCGCGCCCGCGCGCAGAGCCGGGTAAAGGTGTCCACCGCCGCGGCGTCGCGCGCCCGGAACAGGGTGGTGCCGCCGCGCGCCGCGCGCAGGCGCAGCGCGCTGCCGAAACCGGGCGCAGGCACGAGCAGAGCCAAGCCGCCTTCCTCCACCGTAGCACCCGCCGCCCCCGTCGTCGCCGGGACCATCTCCAGCGGTGAGAAGCAGGAGCGCAGCGCCGCCGACCACCGCTCGAACTGCTCGGCCGGCGTCGCCGCCAGCGCCACCGAGCCGGCCGCGCCGTACAGCGTCTCCTCGCGCCGTCGGGCGCCGCCCAGCGCGCGGTCGAGCAGGGCTTGGCGCGCGACGATCCAGGCCGCACCCCCGACCAGCAGCGCCGCCGACGCGGCGGAGCCGGCGGTCAGGCCGGTGCCCAGCACCAGCGCCGCGTCGGTCGCCACCAGCACCAGCAGCACCGCGCTGACCGCGAACAGCCGCCCCGTCCAGCGGCCCAGCCCCAGGAAGTTCCCGCGCAAGGTCGCGACCGCCACCGGCAGGAAGGGCGGCAGCGCCGCGGCGAAGCCGGCCGCGTCGGTCAGCACGGGGCCGCTTCCCGCCGCCCCGGGTATGTACAGCAGCAGGAAGATCGCCAGCGTCGCCACCGTGACGCCGCCCATCAGGCGCAGCGCGGCGCGCGCGGCGGGGTCGCGCCGCGCCGCGCGCCACTGCGCGGCCACGGCCGCCGCGATCAGCAGGAAGTCGACGCAGACGCATCCCGTGACGTAGCCCAAGTTGGCGATCAGCAAGGTGGTCGGTACGGCTACCAGCGGCACGGTGGCGGCGAGCAGTCCGTAGGCCGCGCGACGGAGCGCGGGCGTGCCCAACGGGGTGGGGAAGGTGAGGAAGCACGCGATCAGCCCCGCACCGTAGACCTGCGCCGCGGTCCAGTTCGCGACCACCAGCGCGTGCCACGCGGTGCCGCCGACGATCAGTTCGGCGTTGCCCAGCACGGCCAGCGGCAGCGCCGCCAGCAGGAGCCCGCTCCCTGCGACCGCCAGCGCGCGGGCCGGCGCGGCGCGCGGCCGCACTGCCAGCACCCAGGCGCCCACCGCGGCGCCCAGCATCCCGGGCAGCGCCGCCAGCCAGAAGGGCGGCCCCAGGCGGCGGGGCCGTACCTCGCGCCGTACCGTGACGATCCCGCGGCTCCGGTCCTCCACCACCAGCGTCGCGTACCCGCCCGCGACGGCCGCTAGCGTCCGATCCTGCGAGGCGATCGTCTCGCGTGTCAGGCCGCGTTCGGAACGGCGCGGGGCATCGGCATTGCCGTCGAGCGCCACCGGCCCCGCTGCTTCGGCCACGCCGATCAGCGTAGACGGCACTTCGATACGCGCCCGTACCTGCTCGTCGCGCGTCACGACGATCCTGCCGCCCGGCTCCGACTGGAACGCCAGCCCCAGCGTCGGCATCCCCCGCGCGAGCATCGCGGCACCCGCCACCGCTGCCGCGATACCGAACAATGCCAGCAGAAGGAGCAGCGCGGGTCGATGAAACGCAGGCATGACCGTTTTGCCTACCAACCGAACCGCGTCCGACGCGACCCCCATAACCGGGGGCATCCCGTCACCGACGTCACCACCTCCGAGGCAACGAGCCGAATAAGAGGCTGAAGCCACCCGTGCCGCGCGACGGAGGCGTCGGCGGCCGCGACGAACGCGTTCGTCGAGCGATCCCGCCCCGCCGTCGCGTAGGCCGCGAAGGCGCAGCCGTCGGCGGCTAGCGCAGCCCCGTCAGGGGGGAAAGACTGTGAAGATATTCCAAAGGGCGACCGACGAGCAGCAACTGGGCGCCGTACCGATACGCTGGGCGCTACGCTGATCACCACCACCTATGTCGAGGACAGGGGGCGACTGGTATCCATCGATCGCTGGTCGGGCGTCGAGACGGTGCTGGCGGAAGTCGACAGCGAGCGGTTCGAGATCAACGCCGATCGGACGCTGGCCGTCTATCAGTTTAGGCCGTTGGGGATCGGCCCTTTGAAGACGGCCGTGCTGGACATCGCGACGGGAAAGACCACCGTTCTTGATCCCCCTGGCGAGGGAGCGGGTACAGCGGCGGAGGCGCACGTGGCGCGCGACGGCCACGCGGTGGCGATCCGCGTGAACGAGGAGAACGGCCGGTCGTTGATATGGACGTGGAACGCCGACGGCGCGGGCGGTTTCGTTAAGGTGTCCAGCGAGACGGAGTGGCTTCAGTCCTATTGGGACTCGGACTTGTCGATCTCCGCCAGCGGCGGGCGGATCAGCTATTCGGCCGTGACGGGCAAGTTCGGGGACGCGTACAACGTGGTCGTCAACTACAACGTGACGACCGGGGGGCGTGCCTGGATCGAGCCGACGGCGGTACGCTATCCCATAACTTTCGGCGCCGGCGGCCGGGTGACGATCTACGGCGAGGCGGGCGAAGAGCATCAGGGGGAGGTGAGCTTCCCCCTGGACGGCAGCATGATGGGCCTAATCCACGGTCCACGCGACTATGCGCTGTGGGGCCAGTACGCGATCACGGGCGACGCGCGCTACATGTCCTGGATCGCGGTCCTCCGCGACGACGCGACCGGTGTCGTCAACTTCGCGCTGAAGGTGATGGATATCCAGTCGGGCGAGCGTCGTACCGTGCCGCTCGACGCGGTGGGCGAGCCCTCCCACGACTATTTCGTCAATCTGTCCATCACCGGCGACGGGCACAATATCAGCTTTCGTACCACGCGTTCGCTGACCGCGGACGACACGGTGCCGCGCAGCTGGGACGGCTATCTGGTCGCCAACCCGTTCGATCCCGACCCCAACACCTATCCCACCGCTCAGGCCGACGTGCTGACCGGTGACGTCCCCCCTGTTTTTACATCCAAGCTGAGTGAGAGTTTTCCGGCCCTTTGAAGCCTTTGGGCAAGGAGCTGGGACATGAAGAAGTCGAGGTACACGGAAGAGCAGATCGCGTTTGCGCTGAAG
>Ga0325400_1000358_pt1 | contig 32333 bp, 29 predicted proteins | sample PopdelMetagenome_2_FD_205662 | JGI IMG/M metagenome (GOLD analysis project Ga0325400, IMG submission 205662) | Populus deltoides microbial communities from Bellville, Georgia, United States - Xylem-PdKOR-R1 | ecosystem: Host-associated > Plants > Phyllosphere > Stem > Wood/Secondary xylem...
GCGGCGCGCGTTCTGTCTCGCTCACCGGCCCATCCCCAGCAGATACACGACGGTGAACACGCCGACCCATATGATGTCGAGCGCGTGCCAGAACAGGTTGAAGCAGGCCAGCCGCCGCAGGATGTCGTCGCGGAAGCCCTTGACCCACACCTGCGCCATCATCGTGCCGAGCCACAGCAGGCCAACGCCGACATGGAGCCCGTGGCAACCGACCAGCGCGTAGAAGGCGGACAGGAACGCGCTGCGCGACGGGCCGGCACCCTCCGCAATCATCATGGCGAATTCCTGCACCTCGAGCACGAGGAAGGCGAAGCCGAGCAACCCCGTGGCGAGCAGCCCCAGCTGCGTCAGCACCATCTTGCGCGCCTGCGTCGCGACGGACGCCAAGCCGCACGTGAAGGAGGACAGCAGCAGCAAGGCGGTCTCGACAGCGACCCGCGTCGGCTCGAACAGGTCCGCCGGCCGAGGTCCGCCGGCCGCCGCGCCGCCGAGCACCGCATAGCCGGCGAAGAAGCCCGAGAACATGATGAAGTCGGACAGCAGGAAGATCCAGAAGCCGTAGGCGGTCACGATCCGCTTGGATGCGGGGCCGCCTTCACCATGGCCGGTCGCCTCGCCCCCTTGCCGCTTGGCGTGCGGATCGCGGCGACCCAGCTGGTACGGGTCGCGCCGGGCGGGCGCTTGATAGGGCTGATCGGCGGCGGCGCTCATGCCGAGCCCTCCGCTTCCGAATGTTCGAACAACCAGCGCTTGCGCGCCTCACGCCGCCGGCGATCAACCGCGGCGATCTCTTCCGCGCTGATCTCATACTCGACATGGTCGCGCCATGCGAAGACGACGAAGGTGATGTAGGCGCCCAGCAGACTGAGCGCCACCATCCACCAGATGTGCCAGATCAGCGCGAAGCCGGTGAACGAGCAGAAGAAGGCAACCACCACGCCCGTCGGGCTGTTGCGCGGCATTTCAACCGCCTTGTAGTCGGGCTCGGGCACGAGCTCCTGATGCTGGATCGCCTTCTGCTTCATGCCCCAATAGACTTCTTCGCCCTCCACGTCCGGCAGGACGGGGAAGTTGAAGGCGGGCGGCGGCGAGGGCGTCGCCCATTCCAGGCTGCGTCCGTCCCACGGATCGCCTGTCCAGTCGCGCAGCTCCTCGCGCCGGCGAATCGACACCACGATCTGCGTGACCTGGCAGGCAACGCCCGCGATCATCACGCCGACGCCGCCGAGCATCACCAACAGCATCGGGCGCCACGACGGCTCGGTGATATGCTGCAAGCGGCGCGTCATTCCGGCGAGGCCCAACACGTACATCGGCATGAACACGATCAGGAAGCCCGTGATCGACAGCCAGAAGGCGGCCTTGCCCCAGCCCTCGTGCAGCCGGAAGCCGAACGCCTTGGGGAACCAGTAGGTCAGCCCGGCGAAGGCGCCGAACAGCGTGCCCGCAATTACCGTGTTGTGGAAGTGCGCCACCAGGAACAGCGAGTTGTGCAGCACGAAATCGGCCGGCGGCACGGCCAGCAGCACGCCCGTCATGCCGCCGATGATCCAGGTGACGAGGAACCCGACCGACCACAGCATGGGCGTGGTGTAGCGGATCCGGCCGCCATACATGGTGAACAGCCAATTATAGATCTTCACGCCGGTTCCAACCGCGATGATCGAGGTGGCGATGCCGAACGCCGCATTGACGTCGCCGCCCGCGCCCATGGTGAAGAAGTGGTGCAGCCACACCATGAACGCGACTACCGTAATGAACATGGTCGCCAGCACCATGGATCGGTATCCGAACAAGGGCTTACCGCTGAACGTTGAGATCACTTCGGAGAAGACACCGAAGGCCGGCAAGATGAGGATGTAGACCTCCGGATGGCCCCACGCCCACACCAGGCTCATGAACATCATGGGGTTGCCGCCGGCTTCGTTGGTGAAGAAGTGAAAGCCGAGATAGCGGTCGAGCGTGAGCATGGTCAGCGTCGCGGTCAGGATCGGGAAGGCCGCGACGATGAGCAGGTTGGCGCCGAGCGACGTCCACACGAACATCGGCATGCGCAGATAGCCCATGCCCGGCGCACGCATCTTCAGGATGGTGGTGACGAGGTTCACGCCCGACATCAGCGTGCCGACGCCGGCAATCTGGAGTGCCCAGAGATAATAATCGACGCCCACGCCCGGCGAATAAGCGGGCTCGCTCAATGGCGCGTAGGCGATCCACCCGGTGCGCGCGAACTCGCCCACTACCAGGCTGACGTTGGTGAGCAGCGCGCCCGAGGCGGTCAGCCAGAAGCTGACGGAATTGAGCGTGGGAAAAGCCACGTCGCGCACGCCGAGCTGCAGCGGCACGACGAAGTTCATCAAGCCCACAATGAACGGCATGGCGCCAAAGAAGATCATCATCACGCCGTGCGCGGAGAAGACCTGGTCGTAATGTTCCGGGGTCAGATAGCCGGGCGCGTTGACGGCGATCGCCTGCTGCGTGCGCATCATGATCGCATCGACGAAGCCGCGCACCAGCATGACCAGCCCGAGCAGGCAGTACATCACCCCCACGCGCTTATGGTCGACGCTGGTGATCCATTCATGCCATAGGTAAGGCCACCAGCCCTTGACGGTGACCAAGCCCAGCACGCCCATGATCACGAGCCCGACCAGCCCGCCGGCGGCGAGCGGGATCGGCTCGTCCCACGGGATGGCGTCCCAGGTCAGCTTGCCCAGCATCAGCGTCCAAACTCCTGGCCGATCGCGCGTGTCACTTGTGGCGGTCCCCGGGCGAGGTCTGCGGTCCGCCCCTGCCCTCCTGCGGGCCCGCCGCGGGCGGCAGCTTCTGCGTCACCACCGCATCGAACAGCCCCGGCTGGACAGCTCCGTAGGTGAAGGGCTTCACGTCCTGGCTCTGCCGCGCGAGTTGGCGGTAGTTGGCCGCGTCGAGCACGGGTCCTTGCCCGCGCGTCCTGGCGGCCCACGATCCGAACTCGTCCGGCGGCAGGGCATGGGTCAGGAAGTGCATGCCGGAGAAGCCGTCGCCCGAATAATGCGACGACTGTCCGCGAAACGTGCCGGGCTTCTCCGCCTGCAGGTGCAGATTGGTCGCCATGCCGTTCATGGTGTAGATCTGGCTGCCCAGCTCCGGCACGAAGAAGGTGTTCATCACCGAGGACGAGGTCAGCCGGAAGTGGACGGGCACGCCCGCCGGAATCACCAGCCGGTTGACGCTGGCGATGCCCTGCGCCGGGTAGATGAACAGCCACTTCCAGTCGAGGCTGACCACCTCCACCTCCAGCGGCGGGACCTTGCTCTCCAGCGGCCGGGCCGGGTCGAGCTGGTGGCTGCCGATCCAGATCACGCCACCCAGGAACAGGATGGTGAGCGTCGGGATCGACCAGATGATCAGCTCCAGCCGCCCCGAATAGACGAAGTCCGGCCGGTACTTGGCGCGCGTGTTGCCCTCGCGGAACCACCAAGCAAAGGCCAGCGTCGCCAGGATCGTGGGCACCACGATCGCCAGCATGATGGCCAACGCGTCGAGCATGATGGTGCGGTTCGCCGATCCCACCGGCCCCTTGGGCGCGAGCACGCCCGAACAGCTCGCGAGGCAAAGACATGCCACCGCGGCGGCGGTCGCCTTCAGCCAGGATCGAGCCCTTGCGCGCACCGGCCAGACACTCCGCACCACATCGCCATGGCGTATGCCTTGGCCGTTCGGTCGAGCACCTAGCCACGATGTGGGTTCTTTCCAACCGGTCACGCCCCGCGGCCTCTCCGAATTGCGCCGCCCCATGGTAAGGATTTGTTTCCCCGTTAACCTATGCGCGTGCGCTTCGAGCCGAAATAGGCCACATTGCCGACATGCAAAATCAAGAAGATCAGTTGGACGAGGGCTATCTGGAACGGCGTGCGGAGCAGGAACTCACGCTGGCGCAGGAAGCCACGGACGAACGCGCGGTACGGGCGCATTACCAATTGCTCGGCCACTATCTCGACCTGCTCTACCCCTCGGGCGGCGCGGACGAAGATACCCCCTGACGCGCCTTGCCGCGGACGGGTGCTGCGGCTAACCGCGCTGCCCATGCGCTATGTCAGCACGCGTGGGGCCGCGCCCACGCTCGATTTCGAGGCGGCGACGCTGGCCGGGCTCGCCGCCGACGGCGGGCTCTATGTTCCGGAAGCCTGGCCCACTCTATCGCCGGACGAGATCGCGGCGCTTGCCGGGCTGCCCTATGCCGAAACCGCCGCGCGAGTGCTTGCGCCGTTCGTGGGCGACGCCTTGCCGCCGTCCGATCTGCTGGCCCTGTGCCAGGCCGCCTATGGCCGCTTCGCGCATGCCGCGGTGACGCCGCTCGTCCAGCTCGACCATCGGGTGCACGTGCTGGAACTGTTCCACGGGCCGACGCTGGCGTTCAAGGACGTGGCGCTGCAACTGCTCGGATTGCTGTTCGAGCGCTTCCTGGCGGCGCGGGACACGCACCTGACCGTGGTGGGCGCGACGTCGGGCGACACCGGCTCCGCCGCGATCGACGCCTTGGCCAATCGCGCCAAGGTGGACCTCTTCATGCTCCACCCGCTCGGCCGCGTGTCGGAGGTGCAGCGCCGGCAGATGACCAGCGTCGACGCGCCCAACATCCACAACGTCGCCATCGAGGGCAGCTTCGACGACGCGCAGGCGCTGGTGAAGGCGATGTTCGGCGATCGCGGCTTCGCCGGTCGGTTCGCCCTTTCGGCGGTGAACTCGATCAACTGGGCACGGCTCGCGGCGCAGGTGGTCTACTACTTCTACGCCGCCGTGCGGCTGGGGGCGCCCGGTCGGCGGGTCGCGTTCGCGGTGCCGACAGGCAATTTCGGCGACGTGTTCGCGGGCTATGTGGCGCAGCGCATGGGCCTGCCGGTGGAGCGGCTGATCGTCGCCACCAACGTGAACGACATCCTGCACCGTGCGCTGGCGGAGGGAGATTATTCGGTAGGCGACGTCACGCCGACCGCGGCGCCCTCCATGGATATCCAAATATCGTCCAACTTCGAGCGGCTGCTGTTCGATCTGCACGGTCGCGACGGTTCGGCGCTGGCGGGCACGATGGCAGGGTTCGAGCGCGACAGGCGGCTCGCGGTTCCATCGGCGATGCGCGCAGAAGCGGCGGGGCTGTTCGCCAGCGCACGCGTAGACGCGGCCGCAATGACCGACGCCATGCGTCACGCGCAGCACGATTGCGCCATGCCGATCGATCCGCACACGGCGATCGGCTTGGCGGCGGTCGATCAGGTCGATCTTGCGCCCGAGGTGCCCGTGGTGGTGCTGGCGACCGCGCATCCTGCCAAATTCCCTGACGCGGTGGAACGCGCCACCGGGCTGCGCCCCGCTCTACCGTCGCGGCTGGGCGACCTGTTCGACCGGCCCGAACGCTACGACACGCTGCCGGCCGACCTGCACGCGATCGAGGCCTATATCGCCGAGCGGGCGGTGCCCGCCGCATGAGCGCCCGGCTGCACCGCCTGACCAACGGCCTGACCGTCGCGGTCGAGCCGATGGCGGGCGTCGAGACGGTCTCCGTCGGCCTCTACGCCGATGTCGGTGCCCGCTCCGAGCCCGCCGGGCTGACCGGCCTCGCCCACATGGTCGAGCACATGGTGTTCAAGGGCGCCGGCCCTCGCTCCGCGCGCGACATCGCCGAGCAGGTGGAGGATCGCGGCGGCAGCCTGAACGCCTGGACCGCGCGCGACCACACCGTGTTCCAGGCGCGCATGCTGGCGGAAGATCTCGCGCTCGGCACGGAGATCATCGCCGACTTCGTGCGCCGGCCCGTGTTCGACACCGACGAGCTGGAGCGCGAGAAGGGCGTCGTGCTGGCCGAGCTGGGCGAGGCGCGCGATACGCCCGACGACATCGTCCACGATCACCTTCAGGCCGCCGCCTTCGCCGGTCAGCCGCTGGGCGAGCCGGTGCTGGGGCACGATGCCACCATCGCCGCGATCGACGTCGCCGCGCTGCGCCGCTGGGTGGCGGACCAGTATCGCGCCCGCGGCCTGGTTCTCGCCGCCGCCGGCAAGGTGGAGGAGGATCAGCTGCTGACGCTGGCCGAGCAGCTGTTCGGCGACATGTCAGCGGACGCGCCGCCGCCCGCCCCCGAGGCGCGCTTCACCGGCGGCACGATGCACGACCGCCGCCGCTTCGATCAGTTGCACGTGGCGCTCGCCTTCCCCGGCGTCGGCCACGATCATGCGGATAGCCACGCGCTCGCGCTGTTCGCCGCGGCGGTGGGCGGCGGCATGTCGTCCCGCCTGTTCCAGGAGGTGCGCGAGGAGCGCGGGCTCGCTTACTCCATCTACGCGTGGAGCCATGCCTATGCCGATGCCGGCCTGTTCGGCACCTATTGCGCCGCCTCCCGCAACGATGCGGCCCAGGCGCTGGCGCTGACGCGCGCGGTACTGGCCCGCACGGCCGACGACCTCACGCAGGCCGAGCTGGACCGCGCCCGCGCGCAGGCCCGCGCCGGGCTGCTGATGGGCCTGGAAGGCGTCGCCGCGCGCGCCGACCACCTGGCGCGCAGCCTACAGGTGCATGGCCGGATCGTGCCGGCGGCGGAGACGATCGCGCGGTTGGACGCGGTGACGCTGGCGCAGGCGCGCGCCGCGGGCGGCGCCGCGCTTGCCGGCCCGGAAGCGCTGGCGACCGTAGGCGGCAGGCTCGCCAAGGCGGCATGAGCCGCGCCGCCCCGTCGCCGACGCCCGGGCGCGGCGGCCTTGTCACGCTCGTCGGCGAACCCTGGGCCGATTACGCGCTGCTCGACTCAGGCGGAGGGCGCAAGCTCGAGCGCTACGGCCGCTTCCGCTTCGTCCGACCGGAGCCGCAGGCGCTGTGGGCGCCCGCCACGCCCGACTGGCGCTACGACGGTGAATTCCTGGCCGCCTCCGACGAGGATGGCGGGGGTCGCTGGCAGCTCGGACCTGCCGTGCCGCGCGACGGATGGCGGCTCGCCTGGGACCAGGTGCGCTTCACGGCGGTCAACACGCCCTTTCGCCACCTCGGCTTCTTTCCCGACATGATGCCGATGTGGGCGTGGGCGCGCGCGCAGGTGCGGCCGGGCGACCGGGTGATGAACCTGTTCGGCTATACCGGCGTCGGCACGCTCGCGCTGGCGGCCGCCGGCGCCGAGCTCGCGCACGTCGACGCCTCGCGCAAGTCGGTGGCACAGGCGCGCGACAATGCCGTCCTCTCCGGCCTCGCCGATCGACCGGTGCGCTGGCTGGTTGAAGATGCGGCGCGGTTCGCCGCGCGCGAGGTGCGCCGTGGCCGCGGCTATCACGGCATCGTGCTCGACCCACCCAAATTCGGCCGCGGGCCCGAGGGCGAGACATGGCGGCTAGAGGAGGCGTTGGCGCCGCTCGTCGCCGACTGCCGCCGGCTGCTGGCGGCGGAGGGGCGCTTTCTGATGCTGACCGTCTATGCCGTTCGGTTGTCGGCGCTCGCGATCGGCGAGCTCGTCGCACAGGCGATGGCGGATCTGGGCGGAACGGTGGAGGCGGGCGAGCTCTGCGTGCGCGAAGAAGCGCGCGGCCTGACGCTGCCGACCGCCATCTTCGCACGGTGGAGCCGGGCAGCCGCGTAGCGTCCGGCTCAGTTGGGCTTCAGCATCCCCGCACGGTCGGCAGCGCCTCGAACGCCGGGCGCGCATACCAGTAGCCCTGATGGTAGCGGACGCCCAGATCGCGCAGCGCCGTGGCTTCCGCCGCAGTCTCAACACCTTCCGCGATCAGCCGCGTATCGAGTTCGCGGGTGAGCGCAGTGAGCGCCCGCACGATGGCCTGTCGTCGGCGGTCGACGTCCACGCCGCGCACCAGCACCATGTCGAGCTTGATGGTGTCGGGCGCGAATTCGGCGAATAGATCCAAGCCCGACGATCCCGAGCCGAAATCGTCGATCGCCACGCCGAAACCCATCCGTTTGTAAGCGGCGATGATCGTACCGACGTGATCGGGTGCGGCCATGCGCTCGTTCTCGGTGAACTCGAATATCAGTCGATCGAGCGGCAGGCCGTTAGCGGCAGCTGTCTTGAGCGTGAGCTGGATGCAGGCAAGCGGCGAATATACGGCGTTGGGCAGGAAGTTGATCGACAGCTTGGCGCCCGTGTGAAGGAGGCCCGCGGCAAGCGCCGTCTCGATCGCCTTGACCCGACACTTCTGGTCGAAGGCGTAGCGATTCTCGTCCGTCACCGTGTCGAGCACGGTGTAGGCGCCCTCGCCGCCCGGCCCACGCACAAGCGCCTCATAGGCGAACACCTCGCCTGCCTCCACATCGACGATCGGCTGGAACGCCATGGAGAAATCGGCCTGGAAGGACAGGCCATCGCGACATCCCGCGCAGGAAACGGTCTTGGAGAGAGCGTTCATTCCAGTTCACCTAGGCAGCAATGCTTAAAACATTGCCGACCTTGGTAGAAAAAGACCTTGATCTGGGTCAGTTGGCAGGCGGTGGCGCTGCTTCGCCCTTGATTGCAGGAGCTCGCGCTCCGGGCGACTCCACCACGCGGATGGACAATTCGCTCAGTTGCTTGGGCGTGGCCGGCGCAGGTGCGTTCATCAGCAGGTCCTCCGCCTTCTGCGTCATGGGGAAGAGCACCACCTCGCGAATGTTGGGCTCGTCCGCCAGCAGCATCACGATGCGGTCGATGCCCGGCGCGGAGCCGCCATGCGGCGGCGCGCCATATTTGAAGGCGTTGATCATCCCGGGGAAGTTCGCGTCCACCTGCTCGCTGGTGTAGCCGGCGATCTCGAACGCCTTGTACATGATCTCGGGCTTGTGATTGCGGATCGCGCCCGACGACAGCTCCACGCCGTTGCAGACGATATCATACTGGTATGCCAGGATGTCGAGCGGGTCCTTGCCTTCCAATGCGGCCAGCTCGCCCTGCGGCATCGAAAAGGGATTGTGGCTGAAGTCGACTTTCTTGTTGTCCTCGTCCCACTCGTACATCGGGAAGTCGACGATCCAGCAGAAGCGGAACACCCCCTGCTCGATCAGGCCGAGCTCCTCTCCGATGCGCGTGCGCGCAAGGCCGGCGAGCTTGGCCGCGTCCGCTTCCTTGCCGGCCGCGAAGAACACGCCGTCGTTCGGCCCGAGCCCGAGCGCCTCGATCAGCCGGGCGGTCGCTTCGCCCCCATGATTCTTGGCGATCGGCCCGCCCGGCTCGCCGTCCTTGATGTTGATGTAGCCGAGACCCGTATAGCCCTCACGCCGCGCCCAATCGTTCATGTCGTCGAAGAACTTGCGGCTGCGTGCGCCGGCGCCGGGCGCGGGGATCGCACGAACGACCGATCCGCCTTCGACCAGCCGGGCGAAGATGCCGAAACCCGATCCGCGGAAATGATCGGACACGTCCGTGATCTGGAGGGGGTTCCGGAGGTCAGGCTTGTCCGACCCATAGCGCAGCATGGCGTCGCGATAGGCGATGCGTGGGAAGGGCGCAGGCGTGACGGTCTTGCCGCGCGCGAACTCCTCGAACACGCCGCCCAGCACCGGCTCGATCGCGGCGAACACGTCCTCCTGCGTGACGAAGCTCATCTCGAAGTCGAGCTGGTAGAATTCGCCGGGGCTGCGGTCCGCACGCGCATCCTCGTCGCGAAAGCAGGGCGCGATCTGGAAGTAGCGATCGAAGCCCGCCACCATCAGCAGCTGCTTGAACATCTGCGGCGCTTGGGGGAGCGCGTAGAACTTGCCGGGATGGACGCGGCTCGGCACGAGATAGTCGCGCGCGCCTTCCGGGCTGGACGCGGTCAGGATCGGCGTCTGGAATTCGGTGAAGCCGCCCTCGATCATGCGGCGGCGGATGGAGGCGATCACGCCAGACCGCAGCATCATGTTGGCATGTACCCGCTCGCGCCGCAGGTCGAGGAAGCGGTAGCGGAGGCGGATGTCCTCCGGATAATCCTGCTCGGCCGCGACCGGCAGCGGCAGCTCCGCGGCCGCCGACTGCACCGTGCAGGCGCGCGCGAACACCTCGATCGCGCCGGTGGCCAGGCTCGCGTTGACCGTGCCCTCGCCCCGCGCCTTGACCAGCCCGTCGATCGTCACGACCGACTCCACCCGCACGGCCTCGAGCGTGGCAAGCGCGGGCGAGTCGCCATCGGCGACGATCTGCGTAATGCCGTGGTGGTCGCGCAGGTCGACGAACAGCACGCCGCCATGGTCGCGCTTGCGATGCACCCAGCCCGACAGGCGAACCTCCTGGCCGACGTCGGCGGCGACAAGCTCGGCACAATGGTGCGTACGGTAGGCGTGCATGGGGTTTCTCTGCGCGGAAGCGATGAAATGGGAGGGCCGGCGCTTCCCGTCCCCCTCCCCTTTTGTCAACCCGGCCCGCCCCCGCTACAGGACCCCATGCAAATCCTGCCCCTGATTACCGACAGCGCCACGCTTGCCGATCTGTGCGCGCGCCTTGCCCGCAGCCGCTTTGTCGCCGTGGACACCGAATTCATGCGCGAGAACACCTATTGGCCCGAACTCTGCCTGGTGCAGATCGCGGACGAGAACGAGGCGGCCGCGATCGATCCGCTCGCCCCCGGCCTCGACATGAAGCCGCTCCTCGACCTGCTCACCGACAATGAGGAGGTGCTCAAGGTCGTCCACGCCGGCGGGCAGGACCTGGAGATTGTCTACAATCTCACCGGCCGCACGCCGCACCCGCTGTTCGACACGCAGATCGCGGCAATGGCGCTCGGCATGGGCGAGCAGGTCGGCTATTCCAACCTCGTCGAGAGCATGACGGGCGTGAAGCTGGACAAGGGTGCCCGCTTCACCGATTGGAGCCGAAGGCCGCTCGACAAGCGCCAGCTCGATTACGCCATCGGCGACGTCACGCACCTGGCGACGATCTTTCCCAAGCTGTTGCAGCGCCTGCGCAAGACGGGGCGCGGCGAGTGGCTGGACCAGGAGATGGAGCGGCTGGCCGACCCCGCCAACTACGTCAACGACCCCGACCAGGCGTGGCAGCGCGTCAAGGTGTCGAGCCGCAAGCCGGACGTGCTCGGCCGCCTGAAGGCGATCGCCGCCTTTCGCGAGCTGGAGGCGCGGCGCAAGAACATCCCGCGCGGCCGGCTGGTCAAGGACGAGACGATCGGCGACCTCGCGCTCCACCCCCCGCGCCAGCAGGCGGACCTCGCCAAGGTGCGCGGCCTCGCGCCGAGCTGGGGCGGCAACGAGATCGGCGCCCGCCTGCTGGCCGCGATCGAGGCGGCGGTGCCGATGACGGACGACGAACTCCCGCCGCGCGACGATCGGCGGCCGGGCCTCGGCAAGGAAGGCGCCCTGGTGGCGGACCTGCTCAAGCTGCTGCTCAAGGTCCGTTCGCGCGATGCCGACGTCGCCCCGCGCCTGATCTGCCGCACGGACGAGCTGGACCAGCTCGCCGCCGGCCAGCGCACGGGATTGCAGATGCTGGAGGGTTGGCGCTTCGACGTGTTCGGCCGCGACGCGCTGGCGCTGGTCGAGGGCCGGCTCGGCTTCAGCGTGCGCAACGGACGCATGGTGATGAGCGAGGTCGCCCAGTAGCGCCCGGCCGACCGGACGCGCTCAGCCCACCCGCACCACCGCCTTGCGGCCGAGCGCCTCGGCGAGCAGGCGGTGCCGCCGCTCCACCGCTTCGCCGTAAAGCGCGCCATCCTCGCCCGACAGTGACAGCACGACCGTCCCCTGCTCAAGCGTAAGGCGGCTGGTGCGGAGCGGCCCGGCGACCCCACCCGACAGCCGCTGGCCAAGCCGCATTGCGAGGCCCCAGCGGGCTGCACGCGCCACCGCGTCCGCGGTCGCCAACCCGGCCACCATCGGCGGCACGCCCTGCCCGCCGAAATGGGTGAACAGCGCCTGCCCCAGCATCGCACGCCCGGCCGCATCGACCGCCACCCAGTGGCCGTGAAGCGCCGTGTCGAGCCCCCGCTCGGCGCGGAACTCGGGATGCGCGCGCCAGCCCACGTCGGCCAGCAGGCAGGCGGCATGGCGCAGTCGTGCCAGCGGCGCAGGCTCGTCCGCGAAGAGAGGCGCCAGCCAGCGGTCGAGCAGGTCGCCATGCTCGGCGAATCGGCCCTGCCGCACGCCCTCCTCGCGCGCGGCCTCGATCAGCGGGTCGAGCGCGCGCACCTCCGGCATGAGGCTGCGGTGCAGCAGTCCCTCGCGCAGGCCGTAAGCGGAGATGACGAGCGCGGACGGGCGCAGCCGTCGCACCAGCGCCGCCAGGACAAGCGCGGACGGGGTCAGGCCGGCGACGCGGCTGGCGGAAATGCCCGCCACCCCGCGCACGCGCTTGGGATCGAGCTGCGCCAATGCCCGCACCAGTCGCTGCGCCGCCTGGGGCGGCATGACATATTGGTGGACGATCGGCAGCGGAAAGCCCGTCAGCGCCATGTCCAGCCGGGCCAAGGCACGCCAGGACCCGCCAACAAGGAACAGCGGCCGCCCGTCCCCGCCGCCGCGCCATCCGGCGCGCTCCAGCGCCTTGCCGAGCTTGCCGTCCAGGTCGCGCGCGCCCTTGATCTTGAGCGGCGGCAGCCGCAGCACGCCGAACGGCACGGACACGCCCTCGCTGACTTCGCCGTTCGCGACGCGTGCCAGCTCCAGACTGCCGCCGCCCAGATCGCCGACGATGCCGTGCGCGTCGGGAATGGCGGCGAGCACGCCATGGCCCGCCAAGCTCGCCTCCTCGCGTCCGGGCAGCAGCTCCACGCCGACACCCACCGCTTCCAGCCGGCGCAGGAAGTCCGGGCCGTTCTGCGCATCGCGCACCGCGGCGGTGGCGACGGTGCGCAGGCTCGCCACGCCCATGTCGTCGGCGAGCTGGCGGAAGCGGGCGAGCGCCGTCACCGCGCGGTCCACGCCGGCCGGGTCGAGCAGCCCGCTCTTGCCCAGCCCGCGGCCGAGCCCGGCCATGACCTTCTCGTTGAACAGAATGGACGGGATGCGGCCCGCCCCCTCGTAGATGACGAGCCGGATCGAGTTGGAGCCGATGTCGATGATGCCGATCGGGCCAGCGGCGAAGGCGGCCGACACGGGGGAGGTACGGGTCGCGGCCATGCCGTCGGCGCGACTAGCCGCGAACGGCCACCAATCCAAGCTCAACCCGCCGGTTGCAGGCGGCCGCCCGGCTCGCCATCGGCGCAGGCCTGCTCGTGCGCCTCGGCCGCCACCGCCTGGCCGACCATGCCGCCGCGCCGCCACTTGCCATAGCGATAATAGAGCGCGGCAAGAGCCAAAGTCACCGTGGAGCTGACCCAGAAGCTCCACCACAGCACGTCGGCGCCCCAGCTGCCGATCAGCGTCCAGGCAAACGCGATGCGCGCCACGAACAGCCCGAAGGTCAGGATCAGCAGCGGCATCAGCACCGCGCCGTTGGCGCGCACCGTGCCGAACAGCACCAATGTCACCCCGAAGGGGATGAAGGTCCAGCTGCTGATCAGCTGGATATGCCGGGCGATCGGGATGGCCGGGCTGTTGGCCCCCAGGAACAGGGCAAAGGCGGCGCGGTCCACCAGCAGCAGCGCCACCACCAGCAACCCGGTCATGAGCACGTTGGCGACGATGCCCGCGCGCGTGATTCGCTCCACGCGCGGCCACAGCCCCGCGCCGATATTCTGCGCCGCCATCGCCGACACCGCGGCCCCGATCGCCAGCGCCGGCATCTGGATGTAGGTGCACAGCTGCTGCGACACGCCATAAGCGGCGGTGGTGTCCACGCCCAGCCGGTTGACCAGCCCGATCATGAACAGGCCGGACAGGCTCATCACCAGCATCTGCAGGCCCATTGGCAGGCCCTTGACCAGGATCACGCGCAGCAGCGCAGCGTCGGGCCACAGGAAGCGAAACTCGGCGCCGCGCAGCCGCAGCGGCAGATCGCGCGCGTAGATGTAGCCGACCACCGCCACCAGGCCGACATAGTTGGCCACCAGCGTCGCCGTCGCCGAACCTGCGATGCCGAGCGGCGGCACCGGCCCGATCCCGCGGATCAGGAACGGGTTCAGGCCCGCGTCCAGCACCACCGTCAGGATCATGAACAATAACGGCGTGACCGCGTCGCCAACGCCGCGCAGCCCCATGGAGATCAGCACACCCAGGAACATGGGCGGCAGCGCCAGGAAGATCACGCGCAGGTACGACAGCGCCATTGCCTCGATCGCGGGCGGCGTAGCGAGCAGGTGCAGCAGCGCGGGCGCCGCGACCCAGCCGATCGCGGCGATGCCGACGGAAATGACGGAGAACAGGCCGATGGCAGTGCCCATGGCGCGGCGCACGCCGGCCATATCGCGTCGCCCCATGCTCTGCCCGACAAGGATGGTCGCCGCCATGCCAAAGCCAAAGCCCAGCGCGAACATCAGGAACATGACGATGTTGGCGTTGGAGGTGGCGGCAAGCGCACCCTCGCCCAAAAGCCGACCGACCCAGATCGCGTTGATCGAGCCGTTGAGCGACTGCAGGATATTTGAGCCGAGCGTGGGCAGCGCGAACAGCACCAGCGTGCTGCCGATCGGCCCCACCGTCAGATCGCGCTGGCCGCCAGGCGTGGGCTTGGGCGGGGCAGGCGCGCTCATGCTTCTTCTCCCAGCGGCGGCGCGACCGGCCGCCCGCTGTTGCCCATAGCCGAGGCGCGCGCGGATGCCACCGCCCCGTTGCCCTTTCGCCTGCCCAGCGCCAAGGTCTTGAGGCGGCTCGGCCGCCCGAGGAGACCCTGCTTGCCCGACCCCGTCGCCTACAAGGTGCTCACCGCCAACGAACTGGCCGAGCTGGAGAGCGCGGGCCGCTTCGACGGCGCGCCCGCGGACCTGGCCGACGGCTACATCCACCTGTCCACCGCGGCGCAGCTTGCCGGTACGCTGGAACGGCACTTTGCGGGCCAAGCCGACCTGCAGCTCGCCGCGGTCGACGTGGAGGCGCTGGGCGATGCGGTGCGGTGGGAGCCCGCCCGCGGCGGCGACCTGTTCCCGCACCTCTTCGCTCCGCTGACGCTGGATGCGGTGCTGGCCTACGGCCCGCTGGAGCATGCGGCGGACGGGACGGTGAAGCTGCCCGTGGCCGGCTGACACCTGCCGCCTCTCGCATGGAACAAACGGGCATCCTATCTGGCGCGGCATGAACCCGCGCGCCCGCGTCCTGCTCCTCAACGCCGCGCTCGGCCCGCTTGACTATCGGGTGGAGCCAGGCCAGCCGGTGGAGCCCGGCTCCATCGTCCTCGCACCGCTCGGCCCCCGGCTGCTCGCGGGCGTGGTGTGGGAGCCCGACGCCATGCCGTCGGACGCCGAGGTCGGCGACAACCGGCTGCGCCCGCTCAACCATGTCTACGACCTGCCGCCGCTAGGCGCGCCGCTGCGCCGGCTGATCGAGTGGACGGCGGCCTATTACATGGCGCCGCCCGCCGCCGTGTTGCGCATGGCGCTGGCGTCGGCGTCGGCGCTCGATGGCGCGCGCTCAGTGGTGGAGTACCGCACCACCGGCGCGGTGCCGCCTCGCCTCACCCCGCAACGCGCGCAGGCGCTGGAGCGGATCGCCGGTCGCCAGGGCCTCGTGCGCGAACTCGCCACTGCGGCCGACGTCTCGGACGGCGTGATCCGCGGGCTGGTCAAGGCGGGCGCGATCGAGCCGGTGGAGGTGCGCATCGACGATGCCTTTCCCTCGCCCGATCCGGCCCACGCGCCGCCCGCGCTCTCGCCCGAACAGGCGGCGGCCGCGGCCCGGCTCGCAGCGGCGGTTGAGGCACACGCCGCCGCCCCGATCCTGCTCGACGGCGTCACCGGATCGGGCAAGACGGAGGTCTACTTCGAGGCGGTCGCCGCCGCGATCCGCAGCGGCCGCCAGACGCTGGTGCTGCTGCCGGAGATCGCGCTGACGGAGCCGTTCCTGAAGCGCTTCGCCGACCGCTTCGGCTGCGCGCCCGTGGCGTGGCATTCGGACCTGCGCCAATCGCAGCGCCGCCGCGCGTGGCGCGCGATCGCGAGCGGCGAGGCGCGCGTTACGGTGGGCGCGCGATCCGCCCTGTTCCTGCCCTATCGCGACCTCGGCCTCGTCGTCGTCGACGAGGCGCACGAGGCCAGTTTCAAGCAGGAAGACGGCGTCCATTATCATGCGCGCGACGTGGCGGTGATGCGTGGCCAGTTCGAAGGCTGCCCGGTGATCCTTGCGTCCGCCACGCCCGCGATCGAGACGCGCCAACAGGTGGCGCTCGGCCGCTATGCGGAGGTCAAGCTGCCCGCGCGCTTCGGCGGTGCCACCCTGCCCACGATCGACGCGGTCGACCTGACGCGCGACCGGCCCGATCGCGGCCGCTGGCTCGCCCCCACCTTAGTGGCGGCGCTGGACGAGACGATCGGCCGCGGCGAGCAGGCGCTCCTGTTCCTCAACCGCCGCGGCTATGCGCCGCTCACCTTGTGCCGGCATTGTGGCCACCGCTTCAAGTGCCCGAACTGCACCGCCTGGATGGTGGAGCACCGTTTGACCGCCCGGCTCGCCTGCCACCATTGCGGGCACGTCATGCCGCCGCCGCGCGCCTGCGTGGAGTGCGGCGAGGAAGGCAGCCTCGTGCCCTGCGGCCCGGGCGTGGAGCGCATCGCCGACGAGGTGGCGGCGCACTTCCCCGATGCGCGCACCGCCATCGTCACGTCCGACACGCTGTGGTCGCCTGCCAAGGCGGCCGAGTTCGTGAACCGCATGGACGCGCGCGAGATCGACGTGGTGATCGGCACGCAGCTCGTCACCAAGGGCTACCATTTTCCCAACCTGACGCTGGTGGGCGTGGTCGACGCCGACCTCGGCCTGTCCGGCGGCGACCTGCGCGCGGCCGAACGCTCGTTCCAGCAGATCGCGCAGGTGGCGGGCCGCGCCGGGCGGGGTGCCAAGCCCGGCCGCGTTCTGGTGCAGACGCACGAGCCCGACGCCCCCGTGATCCAGGCCCTGATCTCGGGCGACGCCGAAAGCTTCTACGCCGCGGAGACGGAGGCGCGGCGCGAAGCCAATGCCCCGCCCTTCGGCCGTTTCGCCGGCATCATCGTCTCCTCGGAAGATTTAGACGAGGCAGTTGCCACCGCCCGCGCGATCGGCCGCGCGGCGCCCAGCGTGGAGGGCGCGGAAGTCTACGGCCCCGCTCCCGCCCCACTTGCCCAGCTCCGCGGCCGCCACCGCCAGCGGCTCCTCGTCCACGCGCGCCGCGCGCTGGACGTGCAGGCCGTGATCCGCGCTTGGCTGGCGCCCCTAACCTTTCCCAAGTCGGTCCGCGTGGCGGTGGACGTAGACCCGTACAATTTCCTATAACTATCCCGTTCTCGGGGGAGCGGAAGTCCGATGACGGGGTGGATGGTTCGGCTGGCAGCGGCCGCTTTCATGCTGGCCGGCATGGGCCGGGCGCAGGCGACCTGGCGCGAGGCGACCAGCGCGCATTTCGTGATCTATGCGGACGATCGCGACGCGGACGCCATCCGCACCTTCGCCAACCGCATGGAGCGGTTCGACGCCGCGATGCGTGTCATCCGCAAGGTGCCGCCGGAGGAGGTCGGCCAGGGCCGCGTCACCATCTTCGTGGTGCAGGACGTGTCCGCGCTCCAGCGCCTCTACGGCGCTGGTGCGCAGGCGGCCAACGTCGCCGGCTTCTATTCGCCGCGCTGGACGGGGGCCACCGCCTTCGTGCCGGCCCGTCTGCGCTCGGACATGCCGGCGCAGCTTTCGCTCAAGCCCACCACCGTGCTGCTGCACGAATATACCCACCACTTCTTCTTCCGAAACTTCTCCGGCGCATTCCCCGCCTGGTTCTCCGAAGCCTATGCCGAGTTCCACTCCACCTTCGATGTGGAGCCGGACGGTTCGGTGCGCGTCGGCCAGCCGGCGATGCACCGCCTGTTCGACCTCGTGAACTCGGACGTTCCGGTGTCGGCGCTGCTGTCGATGGGCGGCTATCCCACCAACGAGCGCGCCCGCGCCGCGCTCTACGCCAAGGGTTGGCTGCTGCTCCATTACCTGACCTTCAACAAGCAGCGGGATGGCCAGCTGGAGAAGTATGTCCGCCTGGTCACCCAGGGCAGGGAGCTGCTGCCCGCCGCACGCGAGACGTTCGGCGACCTTCCCAAGCTCGACCGGGAACTCAGCGCATACCTCCACGGCAAGCTGCCTTACTTCGTAATACCCGCCGCCAAGCTGACCGTGGCGCCGATCACGGTGCGCGACCTGCGCGCAGGCGAGGCGGCGATGATGGACGTCCACATGCGCTCCACCCGCGGGGTGAATGCACGCACCGCGCCGCGCGTGCTGGCCGATGCGCGCCGCGTGGCGCAGCCCTTCGCCGCCGACCCTACTGTGCAGGCCTGGCTGGCGGAGGCCGCGACCGACGCCGGTGCGTATGACGAGGCGGAGGCGGCCGAGGCGCGCGCGCTCGCCGCCGACCCGCGTCATCTCTATGCCTTGTTCTACCGCGCCGAAACCGCCGGCCAGCGTGCGTACAAGGCCAAGGCGACCGACGCCGCCACCTGGGACGGGGTGCGCCGCCTGATCGTCGCCGCCAACCGCGCCGATCCCGACCAGCCCGGCCCGCTGGTGCTCTACTATCGCAGCTATCTCGCGCAGAAGACGGCGCCGACCAAGGTGGCGGTGGACGGGCTGCGGCGCGCGTTCCTGCTGGAACCGGAAGTCGTGGAGTTGCGCCTGCTGCTGGCGCGCGCAGACTTGGTGACCGGCAACGTGGCCGAGGCGCGCGACCTGCTGAGCGCGATCCTGTTCGATCCCCACGGCAAGGGTCCCGGCACGGGAGCCGCGGCGGTGATTGCCGCCATCGACGAAGGCCGGCGCGACGGCTTGGCCGACGTGATGGACAAGGCGTTCGGCACCGGCGACGCTACGGCCGAGAACTAAGGGAGGAAGAGCGGAGGCCCTTCCCCGCCAAGCTCACGCCAGCCGCGGGCGCACCCGGCTGCGGCGCAGGCCCATGCCCACCGCAGCGAAACCGATCAGCATGGTCGCCCACGTGCCCGGCTCCGGCACTGCCGCGGTCGAGGCGGCCGACATCGTCCCGCCGGCGATAGCGGAGAACATACCGAACGAATCGACCTTGGCGCCCGCCCGCGGGCTCAGCGCGTCGAGGCTGAAGGAGAAGCTGTTGTCCGCCGCGGGGTCGAAGCGCAGCAGGTCGGACGTGTAGCTAATCGTCTTGGGGCGATCGGAGGTGCCGGGCGTGCTGTTGCGGAACGACGCCGCCGTGTCATTCTCCTCCGCCGACAGCACGGCATTGGTGAAGGACGCGCTCAACAGGTTGGTGCCCGCCGCTTTGGTGACGCCGTTGGCCGTGAACGCGTCGGCCGAACGGAACGAGAAGCCCGCCGCGGGCTGCGCGCCGTCGTACATGCCCTGCGAGATGGTGCCCGTGTCCGCGTTGCGCGCGATGGCGCCCGTGCTCACGGCATTTAGCGTGAACAGCGCCGTGATCGTGCCCGCGCCGCGCACGACGGGATCGCCGCCGATGAAATCGAAATTGACGCGCACCGCTCCGGCGTGCCGACGGACGATGCGGACGCATCGCTGGTCGTGTACAGCGATCTTCGCGCATCGTCGTAGGGCACGTTGTAGGCCGTGCCGTTCACGGCCGCAAAGGTCGCGAACACCGTCACCACCGCGTGGGCGGCACCGGGTGTCATGGCAAGCGCCGCACCCGCCAGAACGCCGAACATCTTCATAGAACAACTCCCCCTGCAAGCAACCGGTACACAGGCGCCGCCGGCCCCCGGGCCGGATCGTCCGGCCCTTAACGTGGGGCTAGGCACGCTTCGTCACTGCCACACGATCGGCGATGGCGAAGTTCCGCGGTTAACCACCATTCCTGGTGCCAGCACGTGAAGAGCGTGCTGGACGTGCGCGCGCGTGCGGTTAACCGGAATGCTATGACCCTGCCCCGCTCGCTCCTGTCCTTTGCACTGCTCTATGGCGGCATGACCTGCATCGCGGGCGTGCTCGGCGCCAAGCAGGTGGCGCTTGGGCCCTTGGCGGTGGAGGCGGGTATCTTCGCCTTCCTGCCGCTCGTCATGCTGGGCAGCGCGACCGCCGAGCTGCACGGCCGCGCCACCGCCGACTTGCTCGTGCGGATCGGCTTCGTGCCGCTGATCGCCTCCATGGCGCTGATCCAGCTGGTGCTGGCGCTGCCGGCCGACCCCGGCATGTTTCCGCCGCTGCGCGAAGCCTTTCCGATCGTGCTGGGCCAAAGCGGGCGCATGATGCTGGCCGGGCTGATCGCCTATGGTACTTCGCAGACGCTCAACGTGCTGCTCTTCTCGCGCCTGGGCCGCGGCGAAGGACGGCTGCTGTGGCTGCGGGCGATGGTGGCGAGTGCGGCCAGCCAGGTGGTCGACACCCTGCTCTTCATCACCGTCTCCTTCGCGGGCGAGCGCCCGCTGCTGCCGCTGATGGCGGGGCAGATGCTCGCCAAGGTGGTGCTGTCGGTCGCTCTGGTGCCGTGGGCGGTGGCGGGACTGGTCTGGCTGGGACGCAGGCTGGACGTGGAACGCTGAACCGCTAGAGGCGCGGCGCATGATCAGCCACGACCTCGACCCCGCGCTGCTGCTCAAGGCGGAGACGCTGACGGAAGCGCTTCCCTACCTGCAGCGTTATGCGGGCGCCACGTTCGTGGTGAAATATGGCGGCCATGCCATGGGCGATCCCGCCGCCGCGCGCGATTTCGCGGCGGACGTGGTGCTGCTGAAGGCGGTCGGTATCAACCCGGTGGTGGTCCATGGCGGCGGCCCGCAGATCGGTGCCGCGCTCAAGGCCCAGGGCGTCGAGAGCCGTTTCGTCGGCGGCCTGCGCGTGACGGACGAGCCGACCATGCGCGTCGCGGAGATGGTCCTGTCGGGCACGATCAACAAGGAGATCGTCGGCTGGATCAACGCCGCCGGCGGCCGCGCGGTCGGTATTTCGGGCAAGGATGGCCGGCTCGTCACCACGCGCGTGGTCGATTCCGCGCTGGGCCTGGTGGGCGAGCCCGACGACATCGACACGCGCCTGCTCGACACGATCGGCAAGGCGGGCATGATCCCCGTGGTCGCCCCCGTCGGCGTCGGAGCGGCGGGCGAGACCACCAACGTCAATGCCGACACCATGGCCGGCGCGCTCGCCATCGCCACGGGCGCCGAACGGCTGTTCCTGCTGACGGACGTGCCCGGCGTGCTCGACGCAGACGGCAAGCTCGTCACCGATCTCACGCCGCCCGCCATCCTGGCGCTGGAGCGCGCGGGCGTGATCCGCGGCGGCATGATTCCCAAGCTCCAGACGTGCGTGCATGCGGTGCAGGGTGGCGTCGATGCCGCCGTCATCCTCGATGGCCGTGTGCCCCACGCCATGCTGGTGGAGATTTTCACCCGCCAGGGCGCCGGCACGCTGGTGCGGCTGGGCTAGCGCCGACCCCCTCCATCGGCACCGTCCCGACCTGGGGCGACGGCTGACCCGGAACCGCCGGCCGCGGGGTCACGTTCGTTGGCCTGACGAGAAGGGGACGCGCTGGTGCCGGGCGAACACGAAACGATGGTGGCCGTGGATGCGGCACGCGTGCAGCTGCTGCGCGAACTGAAGGACCGCCGCTACCGCTTCGTCACGCCGACGCCCGCCACGCACGCGCGCGTCGTTGCCCGTCACGACCGCCGACAGGCACAATCGCTCGAGGACGTGCTCGGCTGGAGCCTGCCTTACGCCCCCGGCCTGCTCGATCCCGCGATCGAAACGCTGCTGCATACCGGTGACGCGCTCGCCGACGCAGCCGGGCTGCGGCGCGCGACGCTGCGCGTGTCCAGCCTGCACGATCACCTGTTCCTCCATTCGGCCTTTCCCACCACCGATCCGCATGCGGTGTTCTTCGGTCCCGACAGCTACCGCTTCGCCGACCTGCTCGCGCGCGAGCTGCGCGACGATCCGCTGTCGGCGGGCGCCCGCACGGTGGACATCGGCACCGGCACTGGTGTCGGCGGCATCGTCACCGCAGCTCTTGCCGCCAACGCGGAGGTCAACCTGACCGACATCAACCCGGCCGCCTTGCGCCTCGCTGCGGTGAACGCGCATGCCGCGGGTGTCGAGGTGGAACTCCACGAGACGGACGGGCTCGATCCCGTCGTGGGTGACCTCCATCTCGCCACCGCCAACCCGCCTTTCATCATCGACACCGAACGGCGGCTCTACCGCGATGGCCGCGGCATGTTCGGCGGCGAGGTGTCGCTCGCCATGGCGCGGCTCGCCATGACGCGGCTCGCGCCGGGCGGCCGCCTGATCCTCTATACGGGCAGCGCCATGGTGCGGGGGCAGGACGCGCTCCGGGCAGCGCTGGCGGAGGCGGCGGCGGCGCACGGCTGCGCCATGCGCTATCGCGAGCTCGATCCCGACATCTTCGGCGAGGAGCTGGATCGCCCCGCTTATGCTGAGGTCGAGCGCATCGCCCTAGTCGCCGCCGTCGTCACCCGCGCGCCCTGACCCGCCCGCCAGCCGCAGCACCGCCAGATCGCAGGTGACGTTGCCCACCGTGCGGAACAGATCGGGGATCGTCTCCACCGCCAGCAGCAGCGGCAGCAGATCCACCGGCACGCCGATGGCGAGGCAGACAGGACCGATCGTAGCGAAAAACGACACCTGCGCAGGCAGGCCCACCGCCGCCAGGCTGACGGGCGCTGCTACCAGCGCCGCCACCGTCAACTGGCCCACGCCGGGCGCGAAGCCCGCGACATGCGCGAGGTACAGCGTCACCGCGACATTGGCCGCCGTGCTGGCCGCCCGGAAGATGGACACGGCGAGCGGCAGCACCACACCCGCGGGCGCCGCCGCGACACCCAGCCGCGGCGCCGCCTCCACCATCGCCGGCAAGGTGGCGAGCGAACTCTGCGTGGACAGCGCCACCACCTGCGCCGGCAGCGCGGCGCGCGCAAAACGCAGCGGCGACAACCGCCCCGCCACCAGCACCAGCGGATAGGCCAGCAGCGCCACCGCCAGGCACGCGCCGGCTACCACCAGCACGTAATGCGCAAGCACGCCTGCAGCCCCCACCCCCGCCCGTGCACCCAGGCCGAGCGCCAGCGCGAACACGCCCGCCGGCGCCGCCCACAGCACCCATTGCACGATCACCAGCATCACCTGCGCGGTTGCGCGGAAGAACAGCTGCAACGGCGCGCGCAACTCGTCGGTCAGCCGCGTTGCCGCGAAGCCAAAGAACAAGGCGAATACGACCAGCGGCACCATCGCCGTCTCGCTCGCGGCCTTCAGCGGATTGGTGGGGATGATGCCCGACACCCAATCGCCCCCACCCCCGATCGCGGGCGGGGGCCCGGCGGGCGGGTGCAGCGTGGCGGCCGCCGCCGGCACCGGCCACAGCCGCAGCACCAAGCTGGTCCACACCGCCGCCACCAGCGCCGCCCCCACCAGCAGCACCGCGAACCAGCCGAGCGCGCGCAGCGCGACGCGGTTGCCGCGCGCCTCGGCCGCCGCGCCTATGATGCCCGTCACCAACAGCGCGAACACCAGCGGCACCACCGTCATGGTCAGCGCATCCAGCCACAGCCGCCCGACCGGTCCCGCCACCGCCAGCACCGGCCCGGCCGCCGGTCGCCCGGCGATCATCGCCCCGACCGCCAGCCCCAGCACCAGCCCGGCGAGGATCAGCAGGGTGCGGCGGTTCATGCCTCCCTCCTGCCTGCGCGCCGCCGCCAGTCAAGCACCCACTGGCGCTCCGCGCCGCTTATCGGCTACGGCCCGCTCCATGATCGCGCTTCTCCAGATCGTTCTCCTGCTGCTGTCCGTGCTGCAATGGATCATCATCATCCAGGCTATCCTGTCCTGGCTGGTGGCGTTCAACGTGGTCAACACGCATAACGACTTCGTCCGCCAGGTGCTGTTCGCCCTGTCGCGCATGACGGAGCCGCTCTACCGGCCGATCCGCCGCATCCTGCCCGATTTCGGCGCGCTCGACTTCTCGCCGCTGGTACTGCTGCTGCTGATCCAGATCCTGCGCAACATCGTCATCCCCGCGCTGATGCGCTCCGCCATAGGAGTTTGAGCCCACGTGACTGCCGAGATCATCGACGGAAAGCTGTTCGCCGACGGCCTGCGCCGCCGCCTGGCCGAAGTGGTGCCTGATTTCCAGGCCAAGGCCGGCCGCGCGCCGGGCCTCGCCGTCGTGCTGGTGGGCGAGGATGCGGCCAGCGCCGTCTATGTCCGCTCCAAGGGCAAGGCGACGGAGGCCGCCGGCATGGCGAGCTTCACCTTCCGCCTGCCCGCCGACACGACGCAGGACGCGCTGCTCGCCAAGGTGGCCGAGCTCAACGCCGATCCCGCGGTGGACGGCATCCTCGTCCAGCTGCCCTTGCCCAAGGGCCTCGACGAAAGCGCGGTGATTGCCGCGATCGATCCCGACAAGGATGTGGACGGCTTCCACCCGGTCAATGCCGGCCGCCTCGCGAGCGGCCTGCCCGGCTTCGTCCCCTGCACGCCCTTGGGCTGCCTGATGCTGCTGCGCGACCGGCTGGGCTCGCTCGCCGGCCTCGACGCGGTGGTGATCGGCCGCTCCAACATCGTCGGCAAGCCGATGGCGCAGCTGCTGCTCGCCGACAGCTGCACCGTCACCGTCGCCCATTCGCGCACCAGGAACCTCGCCGAGGTCGTCGGCCGCGCCGACATCGTCGTCGCCGCGGTCGGCCGGCCGGAAATGGTCAAGGGCGCGTGGCTCAAGCCCGGCGCGACGGTGATCGACGTCGGCATCAACCGCGTGCCGACCGACGACGGCAAGGGCCGGCTGGTGGGCGACGTCGACTATGCCGATGCGCTCCCCGTTGCCGGCGCGATCACGCCCGTGCCCGGCGGCGTCGGCCCGATGACGATTGCCGTGCTGCTGCGCAATGCGGTGGTCGCCGCCTACCGGCGCGAGCAGTTGGAGCCGCCCGCCGGGCTATGACGCTGCTCGCCGCCCTGCTCGCGCCGCTCGCCGCCGCCCCGCCGCTCGCCGCGACGGAGCATGCGCTGGACGCGCGCGGGGCGAATGCGGAGGTGCGCTGGGCCGCGTTCCGGGCGGCGCGCGCGCCCGACGCATGGCTGCTCGATCCGGAGCTTGCGCCCGCCGCCACCGTGCTCGCCCGCCGCGCCGATCCGCCCGAACGGCGCGCGTGGCGGGAAACGCGCAGCGTCACCGCCTGCGACGGCAGCCTCGCCGTTTCGGTCGGCCCCGCGCGCCGCGCCGATGGAGCGGAGGCGCGCTTCCTCACCATCTGGGAACGCCAGCCCGACACCAGCTGGCGCTGGGTGTTCGACGGCCTTGTTGACGATGCGGGCGATCACCAGCCCGGTGCGCTCACCGCCGCCTGCTTGTCCGCGCCGCCCCCGCCCGCCGATCCGTTGGCGGAGGCGAGCGGCGTGTCGGGCGACCGCACGCTGCGCTGGCGGCTGGTGCGCGCCACCGACCGCGAGCGGCACCGCCTGGTGGCGGACTATCGCACGCCTGCCGGCTGGGAGCTGTTCGCCGACGCGACCGTGCGTTGATGCTGCAACTATTCCTGTCTTCCTTCGTGACCTTCTTCGTGGTCATCGATCCGCCGGGCTGCGCCCCCATCTTCGCCAGCCTAACGCGTGGCGCGAACGACGTCCAACGCCGGGCCATGGCGCTCCGCTCCGTGGCGATCGCCAGCGCGGTGCTCGCGCTCTTCGCGCTGGTGGGCGAGCCGCTGCTCAAGGCGCTCGGCATCAGCCTGGACGCGTTCCGCATCGCGGGCGGCATCATGGTGTTCCTGATCGCGCTGGAAATGGTGTTCGAGAAGCGCACCGAACGCCGCGAGCACCGCGCGGAGGAGATCGAGCGCGCCCGCGCCGAGCATCCGGAGGAGGTGGACGACATCTCCGTCTTCCCCATGGCGATCCCCATGATCGCCGGGCCGGGCTCGATCGCCACCGCCATGCTGGTGACGTCGCGCAATCACGGCCTTGCGCTCCTGGTGGTGCTGGCGGCGCTGGTCAGCGTGCTGCTGCTGTGCACGGCCGCGCTCCTCGCTGCGGGTGCGCTGATGCGCGCGATCGGCGCCAAGCTGGAGGCGACGATCACGCGCCTGCTCGGCGTGCTGCTGGCCGCGCTCGCCGCGCAATTCGTGATAGACGGGGTCAAGGCCAGCTTCGGCTAGGCCCCGCGTCCGCCACCGCGGACAGGCGGCTCGCCTATTGTCCGTTGACCGACAGCAGCTCCACCTTGAACAGCAGGAAGCTGTTCGCCGGCAGCTTGTCCCGCGCGATCGGGCCATAGCCATATTCGGGCGGCACGTAGAAGGCCCAGCGGTCGCCGGGCCGCATCAGCTGCACCAGCACCTGCCACGCCGGGATCAGCGCATTGAGCGGGAAGGTTGCCGGCCCGCGGCCGTCGGTCGTGTCCACCACCGTGCCGTCCAGCAGCGTCAACGTGTAGTTGACTGTAATCACGTCACGCCGCTGCGGATGCGCGCCCGTTGCCGGCCCAGCCTGTTCCACCGTGTAGCTCAGCGGCGGCAGCACCACCTGCCCCACCGGCGGCTTCACGGCAGCGGCCGCCAGCAGGACCACCGCGCTCAGCACGACTGCCGCCTGCTTTGTGTCCGAGCGGAGGCCAGGACCCGGACTGGGCGCCCGCCTCCGCGAGAGGACGACCCGCTCACGCCGGGCATTGCGCCCCGCTCTTCGCCCAGGCGCTGAACAGCGCCCCGAACTGCTTCTGCGTGCCCGGTGCCGGCGTGCGATTGCCGCCGGGGTGCCAGCCCCAGCCGACCAGCTCGTCCTCCGCCATGTGATGCTCGAGCGCCGCCATATCCATGCCGCCGTTGCGCTTGGGATCTTTGATCTGGTTGCAGATCTGGCCAAGCGTCCGGCCCTGCCACGCCTGTTCCGCCGGCGCCAACGCCCACTTGGGGTTGCCCGGCACGTTGGCGGGATCGAAGTTCGCCTCGTGGTGGCAGGTGGTGCAGCGCATCCCCGTGGCACCGATGCCGCCGTCGCCGCGCACCACCAGCGGCATGTGCGGGTGCATGGCATCCGTCTGCGTCGGCCGCTCGGTCGCCGGATGACAATTGAGGCAGCGCGGGTGCAGCACCACCTTGCCCACCTCGCCGAACAGAGCGAGCGAGCGCGCGCGCGGGTCCTTGATGCGATCGAACGCGGATACGGGCTGCAGGCTCGTCGCCATCGGCACGGGTGCCTTGCGCGTCATCGGCTGCGGCCCCGACGCGATCTGCGGCACCGCCGCGGCACCGATCGCCAGCAGCGCGCCCAGCCCCAGCATCAACCGCCGGATCATGCGCGCACCATCGGCAGGCGCAGCGGACGGTCCCGGCCAAGCTTGGCCAGCGCATTGGCGATCGCCGGCCCCGCGGGCGGCACGCCCGGCTCGCCGATGCCCGACGGCTTGCCCATGGACCGCAGGATCATCACCTCGATCTCCGGCATCTCGTTGATGCGCAGCGAGCGGTAATCGGTGAAGTTGGTCACGGTCGGCCGTCCCTTATCCAGCGGCACCTCCGCATAGAGGATGTGGCCCACCGCATAGCCGATGCCCCCTTCGATCTGCGCGCGCACCACGTCCGGGTTGATCGCCGTGCCGCAGTCCACCGCCGCCCACATCTTGTGGACGCGGGGCTCGCCATTGTCGCTTATCGACACTTCCGCGATCTCCGCCACCATCGTGCCGAAGCTTTCGTGCACCGCGACACCGCGCGCACGGCCCGCGGGAACGGGTCCGCCCCAGTTTGCGAGCTTGGCCACCGCCTCCAGCACGCGGGCACCCCGCTGCTCCTCCTGCATCAGCTCCAACCGGCCCGCGACCGGGTCCTTGCCCGCCTTCTCCAGCAGGTGGTCGATGAACGTCTCCACCGCATAGCTCGTGTGCGTGTGGCCGACCGATCGCCACCACAGGCTGGTGACGGGCGTGGTCTTGTCGATCACCGCCTCGCACTTGTACGCGGCCAGCTTGTAGGCCGGCTTGTCCGCGCCCTCCGTCATCGTGCTGTCGATGTCGTCGCGGATCATCATCTTTTCCATCGGCCCGCCGACGGCGAAGCTCTGGCCGACGATCGTGTCCGCCCAGGCCAGCACCTGGCCGTCCTTCACCGCGCCGCGCAGGTGATGCACCATGAACGGCCGGTAATAGCCGCCGGTCAGGTCGTCCTCGCGCGTCCAGGTCAGCCGCACGGGCGTATTCGGCATCGCCTTGGCGACCTCCGCCAGCTCGACCGCCAGGTGCGACGAGCCCTGCGCGCGCCGCCCGAAGCTGCCGCCTGCCAGCACCACGTCGATGTTCACCTGCTCAGGGTTGACCCCGAACACGCGCGCCATCGCGGGTCGGTCGAGGCCGGGGAACTGGCAACCGAACTTGGCGACGCACTGCCGCCCGTCCCACAGCGCGAAGCCGCCCAGCGGCTCCATCGGCGCGTGCGCCAGGTAGGGGAACACGTAATCCGCCTCGACCAGCGTCGCCCCCGGCGTCGCCATCGCCGCCGCCACATCGCCCTCGCCCTTCACCTTGACGCCGGGCTGGCGTGCGCGGGCGAGATATTGCATCGCCATGTCGTCCGACCCGCGCGTTTCCGCCTTGGCATCGTCCCATTCGACGTGAAGCGCGTTGCGCCCCTTGATCGCCGGCCACGTGCTCTTGGCGAACACGGCGACCCCGCTCGGTATCTCCTTGACCGCGACCACGCCCCGGACCGCCAGCGCCTTGGCCGCGTCGAAGCTCTTCACCTTGCCGCCGAAGCGGGGCGAGCGGGCGACCACGCAGGTCAACATGCCGGGTGCGGTCTGGTCGATGGAGAATTTGGCGGTGCCGTTGGTCTTGGCGAGGCTGTCCGTCCGCCCCACGCGCCGGTCGTGGCCGATATACCGGAAGCTGGCCGGGTCCTTCAGCTTCACGTCCTGCGGCACGGGCAGCTTGGCCGCGGCCTCCGCAAACGCCCCGAACCCGCTCTCGCGCTTGGACGCGGCATGGCGGATGCGGCCCTTGTCGACCGTCACCTGCTCCGCCGGCACCTTCCACTCGGTCGCCGCCGCCCGCACCAGCATCGCCCGCGCCATCGCGCCCGCGCGGCGCATCTGCTCGTAGCCGGCCGCCATCGCGGTCGACCCGCCCGTGCCCTGCATGCCCATCAGGAGGTTGGCGTAGAGCTTGTCGTTGGCGGGCGCCAAGCCGCCGCGCATCTGGCTCCAGTCCGCGTCCAGCTCCTCGCAGACGATGGTGGCCATGCCCGTCATCGGTCCCTGCCCCATCTCCAGATGCTTGGAGAGAACGGTCACCGTGTCGTCGGCGGCGATATGGACGAAGGCGTTGGGATCGACCGGCGGCGGCCCCTTGGGCGGCCCGCCCGGCGGCTGCGCCAGCAGCTTGCCGCCCGTGCCGACGGACAACCCGATCAGCAGCCCCGTGCCCAACACGGTGCGGCGGCTGAGCCGCAGGTCGTGCGCGGTCACGCCTTCTCTCCCAGCTTGGCCGCGGCGGTATGGATTGCCGCCCTGATCCGCACGTAGGTCGCGCAGCGGCAGATGTTGCCGTTCATGGCGAGGTCGATGTCGCGGTCGGTCGGCTTCGGGATCTCGCGCAGCAGCGCGACGGCGCTCATCACCTGCCCCGATTGGCAATAGCCGCATTGCGGCACGTCATGCGCCACCCACGCCGCCTGGATCGCCTTGGCCTCGTCGCCCTCCACCGCCTCGATCGTGGTGATCTCGCCCGTGGCGGCGGAGACGGGCAGCGTGCACGACCGGAGCGGCTGCCCGTCCACATGCACCGTGCACGCCCCGCACATGGCGACGCCGCAGCCGAACTTGGTGCCGGTCAGCCCCAATTCGTCGCGGATCACCCACAGCAGGGGCGTGTCGTCGTCCACGTCGACCATGCGCTTCTGGCCATTGACGGTAAGGGTGTGAGTCATGGCTTTGTACTTAGCGGTACGGAACGCGGTTTGTCACGGAACAAACACCGCCTATGTGCGTGGCCCCTGCAAAGGAAACGCCATGCCCGCCTATCGCTCGCGCACGACCACCCACGGCCGCAACATGGCCGGCGCCCGAGGGCTGTGGCGCGCCACCGGCATGAAGGACAGCGACTTCGGCAAGCCGATCATCGCGGTGGCCAACAGCTTCACCCAGTTCGTCCCCGGCCATGTCCACCTCAAGGACCTGGGCCAACTCGTCGCGCGCGAGATCGAGGCGGCCGGCGGCGTCGCCAAGGAGTTCAACACCATCGCCGTCGACGACGGCATCGCCATGGGTCATGGCGGTATGCTCTATTCCCTGCCTTCCCGTGAACTTATCGCCGATAGTGTCGAGTACATGGTAAACGCCCACTGCGCCGATGCGATGGTGTGCATTTCCAATTGCGACAAGATCACGCCCGGCATGCTGATGGCCGCGATGCGCCTCAACATCCCCGCCGTGTTCGTCTCCGGCGGCCCGATGGAGGCGGGCAAGGTCGTGCTGCGTGGGAAGGAGGTCGCGCTCGACCTGGTCGACGCGATGGTGGCGGGCGCCGACGATAGCTTCTCGGACGAGGAGGTCGACACGATCGAGCGCGCCGCCTGCCCGACCTGCGGCTCCTGCTCCGGCATGTTTACGGCCAATTCCATGAACTGCCTGACGGAGGCGCTCGGCCTCTCCCTCCCCGGCAACGGCTCGACGCTCGCGACGCATGCCGATCGCGAGCGGTTGTTCCGCGAAGCCGGGCACTTGATCGTCGATCTTGCCAAGCGCTGGTACGAACAGGATGACGCCTCGGCGCTGCCCCGCACCATCGCCGCCCGTCCCGCATTCGAGAATGCGATGAGCCTCGACATCGCCATGGGCGGCTCCACCAACACCGTGCTCCACCTCCTGGCGGCGGCGCAGGAAGGCGGCGTCGACTTCACCATGGCCGACATCGATCGCCTCTCCCGCCGCGTCCCCTGCCTGTGCAAGGTCGCGCCTGCCAAGTCGGACGTGCACATGGAGGATGTCCACCGCGCCGGCGGCATCATGGGCATTTTGGGCGAGCTCGACCGCGCCGGCCTGCTCGACGTGGAGCAGCCCACCGTTCACGCCACCACCATGGGCGAGGCGCTCGGCCGCTGGGACGTGGCGCGCACCAACTCGGAGGAGGTGCGCCGCTTCTACCGCGCGGCCCCCGGAGGGGTGCCGACGCAAGTCGCGTTCAGCCAATCGGCCCGCTGGCAGGAACTGGACGTGGACCGCCAGGCGGGCGTGATCCGCGCGGCTCCGCACGCCTTTAGTCAGGATGGCGGCCTCGCCGTCCTCTTCGGCAACATCGCGCCCGAAGGCTGCATCGTGAAGACGGCGGGCGTCGACGACGATAACCTCGTCTTCCACGGCACGGCGCGCGTTTACGAAAGTCAGGACGCGGCCGTCGCCGGCATACTCGGCAATCAGGTGCAGGCGGGAGACGTGGTGGTGATCCGCTACGAAGGTCCGCGCGGCGGCCCCGGCATGCAGGAGATGCTCTACCCGACCAGCTACCTGAAGTCGAAGGGCCTGGGGAAAGCCTGCGCGCTCCTCACCGACGGCCGCTTCTCCGGCGGCACCTCGGGCTTGTCCATCGGCCATGTCTCGCCCGAGGCGGCCGAGGGCGGGCTGATCGCGCTGGTCGAGCATGGCGACCCGATCGAGATCGACATCCCCAACCGCACGATCCACCTCGCCGTCGACCCGGCCGTGCTCGCCACGCGCAAGGCGGCGATGGAGGATCGCGGTCCCGCCGCCTGGGCCCCGCTCGGCCGCAAGCGGGAGGTTTCCAAGGCGCTGCAGGCCTATGCGCTGCTGACCAGCAACGCCGCCCGCGGCGCCGTCCGCGTCCTGCCGGCCGCCAAGTGACCGCGGCCTTCGGCATCGTCGGCGTCGGCGCGATCGCGTCGGCGATCGTGGAAGGGTTGAGCGACGGTGCGGACGCGCCCGCCATCCTCCTTTCCCCGCGCAATGCCGCGACCGCGGCTCGCTTGGCCGACCGCTTTGCCAACGTGGCCGTCGCCGCCGACAACCAGGCCGTGGTGGACGGCAGCGCCTGCGTGATCCTGGCGGTTCGCCCGCAGGATGCGGACGCGGTGATCGCGCCCTTGCGCTTCCATGCCCACCAACAGGTGGTCAGCGTCATGGCCGGCGTTTCGCTCGCCCGCCTGGGTGCGCTCACCGCCCCCGCCACGCACCTCGCCCGCTCCATCCCGCTGATGGCGGTGGGGCGGCGCGCGGGCAACACGCCCGTCTTTCCCGCCGACACTGCGGCCACCGCTTTGTTCCGCCGGCTGGGCGAGGCGGTCGAGCTCGCCGACGAGGCCGCGCTGGAGGCCTTCTCCGCCGCCACCGGCACCGTCGCCGCGCATTTCGCC
>Ga0325400_1000359_pt1 | contig 32330 bp, 19 predicted proteins | sample PopdelMetagenome_2_FD_205662 | JGI IMG/M metagenome (GOLD analysis project Ga0325400, IMG submission 205662) | Populus deltoides microbial communities from Bellville, Georgia, United States - Xylem-PdKOR-R1 | ecosystem: Host-associated > Plants > Phyllosphere > Stem > Wood/Secondary xylem...
CTTCTTTGCTATAATTTCTTGGAGCTCAGATAATGAAAAAAAGGTGTTGCAAAAGAAAGAGTACTAGATAATGACATGAACTTTGTGAGAAAGTGCTGAGTAATATATATATATATATATATATATAGAGAGAGAGAGAGAGAGAGAGAGAGAAATCAGTATACATTATTTATAGTATGGGTCATATATATTCATGTATAAATTCATATACCATGGGCCATATTGATAGTTTCAGCTGGCATTTCTTTTTCTTTTCTTTTAATTTTCCTTTTCTATTAGGAAAATGATAGTTATCATCACCCCCACACACACAATATTGTCATAAGTAACCTCCATTATAATTACTAGTAAGTGCATTTGGACATAAAATGGGAATATCAAACTATTGATGCTTACTGAGTGAGAGCATTTTCTAAGTGGTCTATGCAGATATTGCACATCAGAACGACCAATCTGCTCAATTATCTTACAATTTTTCATTTCAATATGACAAACTTCCACTACAGATTCTTTCCCATTACATAAATCCATGTCCTCCATTTTCTAATGAATCACATGTTGGGTTCTCAAGTATTATACATGCAACAGAAATTACGAAATAAAATCCTGTTTTATATATATATATATATATATATATATATATATATATATATATCTAGAGTTATTTAGGGATTTATTACCTTAAGATCTGATTTTCTTCAACTTTGAATAATTCCTTATTAAAGGTTGGGTTATTACAACCATAAGCCGTCAAATTCTTCGACCTTCAACGATAATCCATACGAATTACCCATGAAAATTCTCCTAGATCTCTATTTAGGAGAGAGTGATTGCTATGTATAGAGTGGTAGCTATAATATTGTGTTTACATAGTTTTTCTGTCTTACAGACTACCACTCATTTCTTTTCACTTACAAAATATCAGGCTTAACTATATATTTATAGGGAATCCTAAAAATCCTATAAATAGAAAAATATATATTTGTCCCTTAAATAATATCCATATATTATTTAAGGATAATTTTAGAAATTTAATCAATTATGTCCTTACTTAATTTTTTTAGGTTTAGAAATATAATCCCTGTATTAATTATATTCTAGTCCTTAATTTTTAAAATATATTTTAATTAAATCATTATAGTTTAATTTCTTACTAATGGTTTTTAATGCGTGTGACCCATTATGTTCGTAATATGTTGACCTAAATATAAATTATAATTCTAATTAAATAGAATTAAATAAATTAATTTATTATTAATTCAACAATTGATTAATTTATATTTAAAGATCAGGTGCTTCGTCTAACAACATGTCATGATCCCCAAAATATTAGAAAAGTCATTATTGGTTTGAGTTAACCTTTCAGTGACAGGTTTTTTAGTGTAATTAATATCATTTCATCTAAAAATATTTTGATTTAACATTAAAGCATGGAGTAAGTCTGTTATGTTAAATCATGTTTCTTCTTTACATAATAGTCATTGATCGTTTGAATAAGATTTGGAACCCTTTTCAAATTTCATTCCATCTTGACAAATGATTTCTTAATCAATACCATTTGAGAACGTATGAAACATTTTCTCTAGTTCACCTAGGGTGATAAATCCTCTCTTGATAACTCAAGTACCTTTATATAGTTCATGCTATATCCAATGTTTGTATTTTCGTTATTTTGATTAAAATAACATGTAACAAGATCAAAGCATAACATTCTCTATATAAGATGACTTAGTGATCTCAAATCTAAGGATCATTTACACAACTATCACGTGAACCTTTCCATAGATATATGTGATCTCTCTATATTGAATTCTCTTATGGGTTAGTTCATTGTAAATGTGTCTTATAACAAGCACCTACATATTAGTTTTATATATCCCTTATACCTCAGTTTATAAGAACAATTGCTTCCTTTTATAAAGAAAAGAACATAATATGTACTAGTCTCTACGACTCTAGTAAATATCCAATATTTAAGAAAGCATTGACGAGGAATATATTAGAAACAATATTTTGATACAATAAGAATTCTATAATTATAACAACTTTATAATTTTTTTTGCAAAATATTTTTATCCCATGAATTTTATCTTTACTCTAGATTCATTAATCTAAGATAAATTAAACTTTAATTAATAATAAATATATATATTTATATAAATATAATAATACCACATGTAATCAACTAATTAGCTCCATAACATATTAAACTAACATAACAACCATTGTTTGTTGGAGTCAGCATGATGAGTTATATATGCTATCAATGGAATTACAAATAATTAATGATGAACTGAACTCTTTCCACTAAAGACTTTTCATGTATCAATGATCCAACCCTTTCCACCCCCTTCCATAAGATTTCACTCGTCGAAGCCTACAGCTTCCTAGCTAGCTAGGCTAGGTTTAACTAGTTAGAATTAATTAATTTTGTGTTCTCATCGCACGTGGGATGCGTGTTTGGCACGAGGACATGCAGTTAATTGTGTGCTCTAGAAGGTTAGGTTCCTAGGGTTAACCAAGAGGGATATTTTTTTTTCTTCATTGAAGCCCTCACCCAGCGTAGAGATTTTGTTCGACGTTTTCTTAGCTCAAGAACAAATATGGAACTTTCTTATTCTAGTGGTGGTTCATTGATTTGCCCCTTTTCTATGCTTTCATTTACAGAAAATCCCAACATTTTCATGGCTAAAGTTCGACAATTAAGCAAGACCTAACTCATTCAATGAAGTTATTTTTTGTCATGCCGTCGAAAAGGATTGGAGCAAAGCATGATTGGCTTAGAATAAAACAACAGAAAATCATGCGAGAATTAATATTGAATTTACGGATAACTTTTTTGCCTCTAATGACCGGATCACAGCTCGAGTAAATATCTCTTCAACCCTAGCTACTCTTCCTTGCCTATTCGAGGGCATTTTCCTCGACGCGTCGGGGGCATCATAATTACAAATTTCTTTTAAGAAAGTATTAACTCGCAAAAATTATCTAATTTTCCCATGAAGGCGTGGTCAATAATTAAAAAAACATGGTTAATTGATGGAATTGTATGTAGTGGCGGTTTTCTTAATCAGTCATCATTAGCCCTAGAATTCATCAGCAATAGGTCCTCCTATAGATCACTTATGAAACCCAAAATATCCTTCAAGAACAAATCTTTCGATGATTTTGAAAAATTAAACAAGAAAATATCTCAAATATAAGTTCATGTAACGGACTCTCAAAATAGATTGATTAAATGAACGCTACAAATACAAACAAAAAAGGATAAAGATTATTATGCAAAAAAAGAGATACTAAACTTTAAAATTGAGAATCTTTAAATTCATTTTTGGAAAGATATCGGAAAAAGGGAAAGACATAAGAAAATTAAACCTAAATAAAATAAAAAAGGAAATTCAATGAATTTGGTTAAAAAATAAGGAAATCAAAAGTATTTAGAACTAATATTGACCTGTGGTTGATTGATTTTGCTTACATATTTGTTTAGCCTCTTGTGAGGACCAGTTGAAGAAATTGTGTAAGATATGTAAGAACAAATTGATCGATTAATTCTAAAAACAAAAATAAATGTATTCCATGAGAAATATATTACATTTAGGCTATATGGGGCAAGTGTGTCTAGTATTGTGGTAACTTTTGTGGTTGTGGTTTGAAAAAATTATTTTTATAAAAAGCATTTTTGGTTGAGGTTGGTATGATATTTATATATGTTTGGTTAAAACTGTAGTTGAAATTGAGGTTGAACAAAAAATATTTTAATGTGTTTAGTTAAAAATGCATTTTAAATTGAGGTTATAAAATAACTAAAAAAGATATATATTAATATTGATAGTTTTTAATTTAAATATTGTAAATTTAACTACTGCTATTACATCATAAAATAAATAATACTTTATACGATACGAAATTCATCCGACAAGAACTACAGTTTTCATGGTTTTTTGAGTGTACAATAAAATTAGATAAAATATCATTAGAAATAAAATTGGGATTACGATCAAATTCTGAAAATACTACACCATGATACGATCTTCTTCTAATTTATGTAGTGTCATTGAATAATGTTAAACATCAATTTTTTTTTAATAAAACACAATTAAAAATAAAAAAAATTAAATTTTTTTACTGTTCACAGTGTGAATTAATTCACTCTGCTCGGCTTTTATTCCTTTCCAAGTTCATCGAATCCATCCCCACTCACCAATATCCTGTATTGTGTGTCCTTCGTCATCCTCCCCAAATTCTGACCCTAGCTTTTCCAGGTCTGCCTATGCGAATGCTGCAATTCCTCTGTTAACAGGGGCTGATCCATTTTCATCATCTTCTTTGTTTTCTGGAGTCTCGAATGCCTGTTGGGAAGAACATGATGGATCATCATGGGGGCTGTCACTGGACTGTTTGGTGCACTTATACAGATTAAAATCCGGCAGAACAAAGAATGGCATAGCTTTAGAAGCAGCTTGGAGCTGCTTTCCCTTCACCTGCGTTTTAAACGCAAAAATCTCAGGTTCCACAAACAGTAAACCATGTTTATACTTTACCAAACACCAACTTTTATGTGGTTTGCTGCAACCGTAGAAGCAACAATATAAACAAACATCCTTTTAGATTCAGATTAAAAATTAAGATGAAGATATTGTTTGGATACAAAAAATAAAAATAGAGAAATTAAGAAAAACAAAAAATTAATTAGACTCTCCTCATTCTAATTCTAATAATATGTTTAGAATATTTATGAGGAATTAGAATTAAATTTAAAATTTTTTATGTGTTTTTTAAGATGAAAAATACTTAATAAAGATAATTATTCCATCAATGATGATGGTGTAATGATAATAATAATATGAGTGATGATGAGGGTAATAATTGTGGTAATAATAATAATAATATAATTATAATAATAACAATAATGTATTTAAAAAAAAAGAGTACTACAACCATTAGAGGAGTAAGTGGAACGAATGATTATGGTAGTACTTCAATGCATAATTATAACAACAAATATAATAAATTTGAAAAAAAAGCCATAATTAACCACCACTAATGGTGATCACAACAGTAATAATAGAGATGATTTTTTTGTAGAAGATGTATCATTATTGTTTTAATCCAATTTTGATACATTTGTTTTTAATTTAATTTTATGGGGATTAAAATTTAAAATTAAAAGATCAAGGATTTATTTCGATGAAAAATTTGATTTGTCAACTTGTGGGAAAACTAGAGACTACAATGTGTTTTTGTCATTCTCTCATTATCATCAAGATAATGATAGTTATCTTTTTTTTTTTCAAATTTGATTCTTATTAAAATTCAAATTTTAAAAAGAAAATGAGTTTGTTTGGCACTTTGTTTCCCATATGCTATAAGACTTTTGTATTATAAACACAGATCCTGGTGCATACAAAAAAGGGGGGAAACATTACAAAAAAAACAAGCAGGGAAATATTAAAAAAAATCCAAAGAGAGACACTAAAAAAAACCTGGGGGAAACCATAAAAAAAATAAAAAATAAAAAAGCCTAAACCTATATACAGAATAGTGGTTGCCGCCCTCTTCATGCTTTTGGCTCTCTCAAAAAACCAGCCATAGCCCCCCTTTTTTTTCTCTTCTTCCCCAGCCAGAACCCTATATCTTTATCTTCCCCAAATTTTCCTTTCCCCCCAACCAAACATCACTCTCCCTCTTCCCGGCCATGGCTAAAAACTCCCTATAAAACCCACTTTCCTCTCTACAGTCGAGCCCATCTCCAGCCCACGAACAATAGTAGCACGACCAATCGCTAAGAGCAGGAACAGACCCCCGCCTTAACCTCTCTTATCTGGTGGCCAACACCTTTTCCTCCGTTTCAACCATCCAACCTCCATTGAACCTCGATTGTAGGGATCCACACATTACCAACAAAATTGTTCCGTTAGTAACTTCGTCAATCATTTTATTGGTAAAAATATCACGTCATCATACGATTTGACTTTTTGCATCCCATTGTAATACCCTCTATCGTTTCCTCAATATATAGCAAGTAAATGTTTCTGTCGGCGTTTACCAATGGATACAAGGATGGAAAATTTTATCGGTAAATGTCATCGCAATATACTGATAAAATTTTTTCGTCGATGTTTTCATTTGTATTTGCCAATTTTTTTGTAGTGAAAAAAGTTCAAAGACCGATTTTTGATAAATCAAATGAGAACATGATAACTCCACAAAAAAAAGGCTCAATTTCTAGCAAATAAAATGTAGAAGGATGAAAATTAAGAAAAAATATAACTTAAAAAGGTCAAAAAAACTCGATCCCAACCCACCCAGTCAGGATGCAAAATTTCTAACCTAGTCATGATATCAGGGTGACCGTGTTTGAATGAAAGTTGAATGAAACCATGAAGCACAATTATCAAACAACTTAATGTTGAAGGATGAAAATGAAAAAAAAAACTTTTATTTTAAAAATCATTTGAAAAAAATGACAGTCAACCAAGGTTAACCTATAAACCTCATGACCATGAAAATCATGAAATCCTTTAATCGGATTCAATCAAGAATCTTAATTCTTAACTAATTTAATTTTAAAGTATGAGATCATGAAAAGATATAGCAATTTACAAAACTTGTCAAAGGAAAAAAGATAGCAATGAAAAGAATAAGGATCAAATTTGATAAAAAATAAAATTATAAAATGAAAAACCACCTAAAAAATGATTGGGACAACCCAATAGAAAGGAAATGGATAAAAAAGTACGAAGAACAATCCAATAACTTAAATGTTGAATAATGAAGTCAAAATAATTCAATTTTTAAAAGGATAAAAAAAAATCAATCCATGTTAACCTTTAAACCCGTGACTCTGGTTATGAACCCGACACTAACCCCATAGCAATAAAAAAAATATGAGTTAACGCGAGTTAATCTGCAAGCCCTGATATCATAGGCACATGATTGAGATAACCCAATAGAAAGGAAAGGGTAGGAAGAACAATTTCAAATAAATTAAATGTTGAAGGATGAAATTGAAATAATTAAATTAAAAAAACAAGAAAAAAAAGTCAATCCATTTTTACCTTTTAAATTGGTGACTCTAGTCATGAACCTGAGACTAATCTCATAAAAGGCGAACCATATAAAATAATGAAGCAAAACTATAAAAAAAAGGTAAAAAAAAACATTGGATTTAAAAAAGAAAAAAAAACATGACAACTCTAGCAAAAGTCTTAAACCAGATGTAATATCTAAAACTCATAATCCATGAACATGTTCAATCAAGAAACTTAATTCCTAACCAATTTAATTTTAAAGGAAGAAATCATGAAAAAAATATCAACTTAGAAAAATTACAAAAGAAAACAATATAGCAATAAAAAAAATAGAAATCAAATTTGATAGGAAACAATACTCATGTAGGATGAAATTGTAAGAAGAAACAACCTAAAAAATGATCCCAAACAAAATAAATTGCAATAAAAAGAATTAGAACTGGATTTGAAAGAACAAAAATGGAGGGGGAATTGGAAAACAAATGTAATTTTATAGCTTATTAAAAATAATAAAAAATAATAATCAAAAGAATGAAGATCAAATCTGAAAGATTAAAAACTAAATGGGAGAGAAATTGAAAAACATTTGTAGTTTCATTGGTAATTCAAAATATAAAAAATAACAATTAAGAAGACAGTGACTAAATGTGAAGGAAAATAAATTGTAGTGGTTGGTTTGATTTTTTAAAAGGGCTAACATGAAATTCAAGGTTGGGAAAGAGAAAATGCTAAAAAAAAAAATACTTGTTAGGGGCACACACCATCTCATTATGTCGAGGGTGCAAAAGCCTTTCAATTACTGCCACATAAAATAACGTTTGGGTGGCCATTCGGCCCCACATGCACCAATATTTTTGTAATTATATTTAATTAATATAATATACAACAATGCCCCTAAGTGGCTTTTAAATTTACAATAAAACCAATGTCAAAAAATAAAAAAGCCCTTGGGTATGTCTTTAAAAGCATCAAAAGTAATTACATAAATCTAAAAAAATTAAAAAAGAAAAAAGCCTCTAAATAATGTGTATTATATTATTTTATTCTAGGGTTAAATTAGTAACTTTACTATGAAAAAAATGAAATAACGAATCTAGCTCCATACAATTTGTAAAATACAATTTTGTTATGGTGACAAGATCATATTGCCTCTAATAACTAGTTCAAAGGTTTAATGACTCAGGAACAATTTTGTCATTACACTATTATAATGAATAATGTTCTGGATCTTGGTGAACAATTATTTTCTTAGGTAAATTAGGTTTCTGTTAATTTTAAGATTAATAGGTTTACTTTTTTATTTATCTTTCAAACAAATTCATATTTAGTTATGCCACATATATTATCCTTTTTCATATATTTAAAAATCTCAATCAATTGATTTTATTTTTTATTTCTAGTTTTTTTTAATAAAAAAACATTTCATAATAATTTTTTTTGAATGTTCAAATTTATCTTACATTGTGAAAGTTTATAATTGTAATATATTTTTATATTACCATTATTGTAAATATTGATTACATTCAAATGAAATTATTAATAAAATAGAAAGTATAATTTTTTATATATCTTGGTTTTTAAAATTAAAATTTTAATGATCATTAGTATAATGAAATGTCTTAAAGTTTTTATAATATTATAGAAATTAACAAGTATAAATGTACAATAATAAAATTTTAATTTGAAGAAATATAAAAATGTTTTAGTATAAAAATTTTAAAAAAGGAATAATAAAACTTGTTGTAAAGTATTTTTTTAAGATAAAAAAGATAAAAATCAAAATTTCAATTATATTTTAAGGAAATTGCAGGAAAATATAAGAAGATATGAACTTAAAAATTTAAGTCTAAAATAAATGGTCTAAAAGCATATTAATATTGATTATTTATTTTTAAAAAAGAACTCATCTTTATTTGTTTTATAAAATGTATTGGAATGTCAAATGAGATTTGTAAGACCCATATTCTTGGCCCATCAGACCAAAGCTTAATGTTCATCTCAAACCCAACTAAACTACCCTTGGTATTTAAAGAAAGGGTTGCCAAAGAATTGGTGTTTTTTCCTCTTCTCCTCTCTTTCCTTCTACCGTGACTTTCCCCTCATTCTTTACCAAGGATTTTAGTTTGAACTTAAATTTTAGTTTCAAAAGGGGTTGAAGAAATAAGTAAGTATCTTCATCCTTATTGTTTTAAATTTGGAAGTTGTTGGTGGAAGGATTAAAGAAGAGTTTAGAGTTTTTATTAAGCTTTTATGTTTGAACTATTTAAGAGATTTGATTGATGTTTTGGGGTGTTAGTTGGCTTAAAATGAACCAATTAGATGACTTGAATTATAGGTCTTGAAGAGCATAATGATGGTTTTAGGATTTATAGATTTGAAGAACTGACAGATTATAATTTATGAAAATCTTGATCTATCGATCGACTGTTTTATTTGAACTTGCCAACCGATTGGCTTGTGGTGGTGGTTGATCGGTTGATCTTTTTGGCTAACCAGTTGACCCAACAGTATAAGTTAATCAAGTCTATTAGGTTCGATCAGTTTGGGGTATGTTCGAAATCAATCAACTGAATTGATTCGACTTTATAATTATATTTCAGTCTCTAAGCTTAGAGTTGTAATTTTTTATGTTATTTTTTTCAAGTCGTTTTCAAGTGTTTTCTGTATTCGTTACAGGTTCTGCTGACGTTCCTATTAGCAATCCTCAATAGTCTCTTTTTCTGCATGTGTTTGTCTTTTGCTTTGTTTTCCGAGTAAATAGGATAATTTTTAATATGCTTGTAATATAAATATTATATGTATGTTGATTATAGAATAAGTGGTTAATTCTTATATATATATATATATATATATATATATATATATATATATATGTTGTACTTTCTGATCACTTATCTATTCTTGATTTCACATTCGTATTCTGTGAATTAAATTTTATTTGATATGATATTCGTTTAGTTTGATAATTATCTGAGTATCTATTATGTCTTGATATCAGACTTGTCAATAATTAGTGAGAGAGGCATCAAGGTGTGTCGATTAATCCTTTCATAGTGATCGGAGCTGCAATCCTCACTGTTATTAGAACCTTAGGGTTTGTCTGTTATCTAAGCCAATAGCTTTGTCTAATCTCTAACATGTATTCCATTACCATATGCTATCATGCTTAGTGTATGTGTGTATGTGTTTGTTTGAATCCTTATACTTATAAATAGCTAAAATGTATTTTAAATTTTATTCCCTCAGTGAGTTGTTGAACTCACCCCTCTATTTTAATTTTATTTCAGGTTCATAGCTTCCGTTAGCAAGTTGACCTTTGATTGAGAGTTCCTGCTACTTTGTTTATTGGTATGTCTTGCTTGCTTCCACAAGACTTTTCTTATTCTTTGTAATCGATATCTTAGACGCTTCACTATAACGTTGTTTTCATTTAAGTTTAGATTTTTGTTTAAGTGATTGGATTTTATTTAATGTAACAAGTATTTTGAAACATGACTTATTTTATTGGTTTTAAAGAATATTTGAAAAATTATAAAATGCTTCATGAATCTTATATATATTTGTATAATATGCATGTTATGAGACTTAGTGCAAGTGAGGTATTCTATAACACTATTCTTGCTTTGCTAATCATGAACTCGAGATTCGAATCGTAACCAGATTAACCCTTGTATAACCCTTAAATAAACATAACTTCATGGTGATTCCAAAATGAACCTTATATATTAATTACTTAATTAACTAGTATACAGTACTAGAATATGCTATTATGAGACCTCGGAAGACAATTCCTCTCTGCTATATATAGACAGGCTTTAAAGTATTCTATATATGATAAAGCGACGCTGATTTCTCTGCCATGGTCGGCTTCGTAAGTATTATACAGTTAGGTTGGGAATTGACTTAATGGTGATATAATTAGGGTTATTGAATGCTCATCGGTAATATTGAACCTACGAGCCTTTTTCCTCTACCCTTTTGGCTGTATGCCTAGGTCAGTTGGTTTAAGAAACATCCGTATATGTGCACCCATAATTTGTCTAAAGTCAAATCTCTCTTACCATTTATATGTTGAGAAACAAAGATGTAAAAGATTTCAAGCCACCAACTGCAAAAGTGAGGAAGCCCATTATCAATATTGGAGCACAGCTAAGCTAGGGTTATAATAACCAAACAGTAGTTGACCTTTCATGAAAATTTCACTTTCTATTAATATGCATTTTATTGATTTTTTCAATCTATATGGTTTAAACTATAGTAATAACTAGTTTATCGGGCAGCGTTATGTCAGGGTTAGATTAAAAAACTTTTAAATGTAAAAATGAATGTTAAGTATGTGGAAATGTTTTTGATAGCATCATTAAAACTAAGTGGGTCAAAATTAAAACTTCCCGACTCAGCTTTTTGTTTGACTCAAGGTTTCAATTAAACCACATGGAAGATAACTTGACTTAAATTAATTGATTTATGGGTCCAACGATAACCTGGATAACTACTAAAAACATAACTTAACTTTTAAAAAACTTCAAAATGACAACTTCTTTTTTAAAATATTGAAACAACAATAGATTGGATTGACCTCGGTCCCCTTACAATTTGGGTCATGAACTTTATTGGGTTTAATAACTTTTTTTCATGAACTTTTTTTATTTAATTATATGACAAAAATAAATGCTTGCAAAACTGAGCATCAGCCCTAAAATAGTTATTTATTCGAGACTATGATAACCCTATAGAAAACAAACAAAAATAAATCATGTAGTCTATTTCTCAACCAATCCAATATTGAAGGCCATAGTTGAAAACAAATCAATTAAAAAAATTAAATGACCAAAAACATATTCAGTCGGTGGTTACATCTAACCTGTGAATTGGATAATCCGGACTAGCATGTCAAACCCATGAACTAGAATTATAATTTTTTAAATACCTTTTGTATTTAATTTAATTATATGAGAACAAAAGTAGATGATTGCAAAATCGAATACCGAGATATTTTTTTAGATCATGATAACCTTATAGAAAGCGAAACAAAAATAATTATGAAATTGAATTCTCAGTTAACCAAATATCTATGGATGAAATCAAGAACAAAATTAATTAAAAAAAGATTAAACTCGACAGACATACAGATCAAGTCAACTAGCTAAACTAGTGAATAGGTCCAAAAACTTTATAAAGTTTAATAACATGATTTTTTTTTCTAAAACTATTTATTTTAACTATATAAGAAAAAAATTGACGGTAACAAAGTCAATTCAATTAAAAAAAACCCCCACCAAACTCATAAAACTAGGACAACTTAGGTTACCCCAGCAAACCCGCAAGCTATGTTAACTCTACAAAAATAAAAAATAAAAATAAATAAATTACAAAACTCAATTCTCAATCACCTTAATATTAAAAGATGAAATGGATTAAAAAATTGAAAAAAACGATACAAAAATAATAAAAAAGCAAGACAAAGTGGATTACTATTGTAATCTATAGTGCAATAAGTGCAAGTGAACAAAAGTTTTTCCACATCTTTTAGTTGTTGAAAAAAAATGATTACAAAAATTAACAAAACAAAAATAAATAAAAGAGTAAAAAACTATAGATTACTATTGTAATCCACATTGCAAGGAGTGTGGGTGAACAATGGTTTTCACACATCCTTTATTTTTGTCAATCTAGCTTATTGATTGCGGAAGCCACATAAATTTGGAAGATGAAAGTCTCTTTGCGTTGTAATTTTTCATCCCATCTACGAGCACTTTAATTCTCACTTAATCAGATATCAACACTTGATTTTAATTCTCAATTAAATTTTGTTTTAGGATGGTCGTCGCTTATGTGCGACATTACATCGACCATCTTCCTGGATTATGATTTTTGTGGTGATGGGTAAAAAGAATAAGGAATTCTTATTGCTTATCAATAAAAAAGGGATGGAGTCTCCACTTAGTATTTTGGTTACTAGAAACCCTAATTGGTCTTAGAGTCTAGATAAGGGAACTGATTGTGTATATGAAGGACATATCACCTCTAGTACACCTTAGTTAAGGTAAGCTGTATTATTTATTTCTCCGAGTCATGTTTCTATTCGTTGGTCTCTCTATAGTTTAAAAAACGTTCTTCTCAGTAAGAATGTTCTTATTTTATCAGGCTAAAACCTAACCATTATAAAGCTCACAAAATAAAATAAAATAAAGGTGTATTCTTGTTAATTCATTTAGTTTAATACAAAGAATATGCATTACATTGTAAAATTCATACCCCAAATATTAATTAAAGAAATTTATTTTTATGGTGTTTTTGAAACTTTGGCCAAATTCTAATAGATAATCACAAACTAGTTGTGATACTCATTAACTGATTTTTTTTTTTGTATTTTTCAAAATATGATAAGAATGAAATTTTTATTTTTTTTATAAGATATGCATAAAAAATTTAGAATTTGACCATATGCAAACAAATAAAAAGTATTTTTATTTTGTTTTTTTTCAAAAATTATTTATTTATTTTTTTTATTTTATTTTTTAGAAATTTTGAAGAAAAGCAGAAATTTTTAATACTTGGTCAGTATCTTACAATATAAGTCTATTGCTCCAATATTAAGTGAAATGATTGGAAAAATATATGAGGTACCCACAAATAATTTTTAAATGGTCATTGAAATTTGTTATAATTTTTGAAAATTTTTTGGGGTTTGTTTGACAAAAACATAATAATGAGAAAATAAACAATGCTGGAAAAATCAGTAGAGCATGTTTTCCAAACATGTCCTTAATAAAAAATTAGAGACTAAAACAATATTTTAAGGTCGTGTTTGGAAAACACATCTTAAGAACAAAAAAATGCATTGTTTTTCCTTTGATAAAAAATAAACATGCCAAACATGGCCTTATAAAGTATGGACTCAACCTAGCCATATGTTGGCTGATATTCCTAGCCCAAATGCCAAAACCAAGAAACAATGTCCAACAACTTAAACGAAAATTAGAAGATCAAACGAGATTTTTTGTTTGAATCTGACAAAGAACTAATGAAGATAAAACCTAGAAATGTCGTTTTGAAAACAAAGTGATTACATCTAATTGAAGGCATAAAAATATGTGAAATCAACATTCAATAAAGATTTTGGGGCTGGATTATCACAATAATCAAATAAAATCAACAATTATTTGATTTTATTCAAAAAATAAACGAAGGAAACAAAAATCAAAAGTCATTAAATTGATTTTTTAATCCATTAAAACCATATAATAAAGATTAACAAATTAACATGTTTGCACATGTAAGAACCATCAATCGACCAAAAATGATACTGAAATCTATGACCTAAAAAAAGTTTATAGCAAGAACATCAACCCAAAAAAGCTTGTCAAACCCATAAATGCCGAACAACAGCAAAACCTAGAAAAAAAGTGTAAAGAGCCTAGAAAACAACATAAACTTAGCAACCAAAGCCTACACATGCTCAAAACAACTTGCTTGAACTATCAAAACCACAAAAAAAATAGAATTAAAAGAGAAATAGTAAGCAAAGCTAGCTATAAATAGCAAGCAAAAATAACATTTTCTTAAGCAAAAACATTGTTTTATTGAATAAAATCATTGTCTTGAAGCTTAAACAATATTCCTACAACTTCAGCAAACCCAACAGGCTAACTTAAAACAACCTAAACCATAATAACTTCAATACTTAAACATATTTTCATAACATCGAAAAAAAAAATTATCCTAACATCCAAACCTGTAAAACTTCATTTTATACTAACATTTAACACTTTAATGAACAAATCTAGTAATTCAAAAAAGCTTCAAATAAAACAAACACACAGAAAATCACGTCATAACTAATCATTTAAAAAAGATCAAATAAAGCACCAAATGCTTCGAAACTAACAAATAGCTGAAAGGGGAATGCATAATGAAAATCTAATATAAACATCTAATAAGAAAATGGAAGGGAAATGGGTATGCTCATTGAGCTCCACCTCTTCATAAAAGTTTGAGGAATACCTTAACAATGTTGTTTCTTTTGCTTGTAATTTCTTGCTCCTTCTTTAAGCTTCTGGTCCTCTAGTATTACTTCTTCCACTTACGGACTCAAGAGCTTTGCCTTCTACCTCTTTCTTTTAACTTCTTATAAATCTTTCATAGCCTTTCTATTAAGAGAATTTTGGTGATTTTATCCTCTAAGTTATTTTCCTCCTTTTCTTAGTGATTTTTGTTTTTTTATATGTTTTCTTTTTTCTTTTATAATCTCAAAAGGTTGATGGTTGTGAAAGCATTTGTGGGTTTTAATGTGGTTTTTCAAAACTATATCATAGGGATTCTTTCCATTTTTTCTTTTGCATATGATATGTTAGGACACAATTCATCAATTTATCCTTCTATTTTCCTGCTCACTAGATGTCTAACAAACTCTTAGAGCTTCTAGAAAAAATTGGGAACTTTATAACTGGAACTTGGTCGAAAATGGATTACTAGGGGTGTACTTTCCATGAATTAATCATGGAAAATGGGAGGTTATTGAAGTCAACCAAGCTATAAATCCTGTAGAGGGATGCTATTATTTAATTAAGATTAAACTGTAATTGATTTGGTGGCTTGTAGTTTTCCCACTATCAATCCAAAGTTAGGTGTAAGATTGTCAAATATGGTTGAATTAGACAAGACTGCCTGTTGCTATGTCGCAGTCGCACAAATTAATTACCCTAACTTAAATAAACAAGATAGTATAGAGCAAGTAAGAGGTCAATTCAATGAGGAAGTTTTAGTTCAGATCTTTATACTATACGATGTGTAATTGGGAGGGAATTGTGAAGTTATCTATGGCTAAAGTAAACAGAAAGAAACAATCAATGCTAAATCAAAGAAAACAAAAATTTATCAAGAAAACAAACCTTGGTCACAAGTAAACATCCACCTATAGAAATCAGAACTGATCATGGAAACGAAACGTCAATTTATACTCTAAAGATTTATCTTTTCTTATATTGATTAGTTAATAGATCTGCTATATAACTAATCTTAACCATCAAACAACCACAATGTCTGCACTAATAATTTAATTCAATGGAAGCCTTAAGAACTAGATGAGATGATTAACCTAGACAACATAATTATCCGCAGTTTATGTTTGATTTGATTGATTGAATGTTCTCCCTAAGATTACTAATCTAGATCCGCCACAATTATTAATCTTAGTTGCTTCACAAGTTTATATACCACAACTCCAGTTTTAATAGCAAACTTAGAAATAGATTGTTCACAACAATAACTTAGAGTTCACTCTAGCAATTAAAATAAACAATCATAGGAAATAAGCATAGGAGAACAAACACATTCATTCATCATATAAATTGAAAAGAAAAGATAAAATAGATCTCACAGTTCTTGAAATCCAAAGGTTTCTGTGTCCTTGCAACCAAGAAAAAGAGTTTAGTCTTACATGTCTATTGAATAACTAATTAAAAAGAAAGAAAAATGCATGATTTCGGGCATTTTTCTCTCTTAGCTGGTTGTCCCCCTTTCCTTTCTCTCTCTCTTTTTATATCATAGGAAACCCTAATCTATTTTCTACAAAAATAATCATTTTCTAAGTAGACAATTTACATTTAAGTAGTTTAATAACTATTTTCCTAAAAAAAAAAAAGAAATAGCTTTGCATAAAATCTTCAAGCTTTGAATTTTGACCTAGAGGAGCTAAATTGCTTAAATAAAGACTTGGATGTGGGTTTGGATGCTTTGGGACGTAATTTGGACTTATTTCTTCACAAAACCTGTCTGCTGCAGAATTCATATGTCATCTTAGAAAAATCATATCTCTCTTGTAAGAGCTCGTTTTCCATTAACATTTGGTATACGGATAGGTCTTTGAGTCAGGAATCCAAAACAATTGAGTTTGCATGAAATGGACTTCCGTAGCTCAAGATATTCAAGTCGGAATGACCGAAGGTCAACATTGGCAGAATGCAAGATTTGACTTTGAAGGCTACAATTTCCATGCTCTTTCTTTTTTGTTTTTCTTTCCATATATTTATATGAAGTTATGGATGATATCTTTCTAATGCCACTGAAAGCACTTCATTTCAACTTCTAGAGCTCAAGCTATGCACAAAACATCAACCGGAGGTCAAATTTGCCAATTATCTTCAATTTACTTTTTTTTTAATCTTACATCCAAAAGTGCCTTCAAAACATAAAACAAAGAATATCAAGGCATTTTATATAGAAAACATAAGCAAAATACTAGGTAAATATGGATAAAACTATCAAATAATATGGTTGCATCACTACCTTGGGTAAAGAAGTTGAAGGCTTCCACATGGCAGGTGAGGCACAAACACCGAATAAAGATGACACAACTTTGTAGAAGGGAACCTCCTCTATTGAATGGTGGTGTTTGGAGTCCCTGAGTTGGTCGAAGATGCCACATTCATTTGCCTGAATGTGACATCTTGACTAGCTTTCTTGGTTAAGAAAGACAATAAAACAGAGATAGATGATGTGTCGCTCAATCTCTTAATTAAAAACGAGTGACATGTCATCTAGTTAAATCTTAAAATTTAGGGTTTTCTAATTAGGATTTTGATAAATTTCACTTTGCTATATGTTGTTTCAATTTAAGCTCAAATGTCCTTAATTGAGACAAAACTCATTAATTTTATGCAATTAAGCCTCTGCCAAAAATCAATTGAGATCAATCAAGTTTGACGCCTTTGACAAAGTAGCTTTTGGTCTTCAATTTGTTCAATTTAATCCCCAATTAAGTATTAAACTTTTATTCTCTTAAATTAAGTTCGGTATAGCCCCCAATGTTGCACGCTTTTTATATAAAAGTCCTTGGTGTTGAATTTTTTTTAATTTGCCCCTCATTAAGACTTTAAACTTTAAATTTATTGCAATTAAATCACTAATTGCACCAGTTTGGTTTTTCAAAGTTTCAATTGTGTCCCTAATCTTTCAATATTTATAAATTGATCAAAATTAGTTTCAATTGAGTCTTTAATTGAATCTATAAAACCCATTAGAGGTTTCATTAAGTCCTTAAACTTCATTAATTCTTTCAATTTTCTTTCTTTCTTCATATCGTTTTGTCAAAATATCTCAAAATAGCTATTTTTCTAGCATTTTGGTTTGTTGCAATTTGAAGGTCTATCTCCTCGTGTTCTGAAAATATTTTTGGATTTTATATTTCTGATTTGGTTTTTAGATTTCTGAATAAAAACAAGTATATATTAATATTAAAAATCTTGAGGGGTAAAAAATTGAGTTATGATAATGGTCATGCATGTATTTTTTATGATAGTCGCATATATTCAATTACAATTGAGATATCCCATATATATATATATATATATAACCTTTACTTAGAGATAACCTTGTGCTTAGGAATTAAAGGTATTGAAAAAGAATTTGGACTCGTTGTTTAAAGTGAAACAAGAACCTGAAGTATGTGAAGACACCATAAGGTTAGTTATACCTTAATAAGCCAATTGCTGATATTTGTCCTAACAAAGAAAAAAGTGTTGCATCACACAAAACATAATTTTATTCAGAACATAATGGTTGCTGAATTTTGCAGCAAAGAAAACAATATATAGTCCTCTTAAATAACCCTAATGGACCCTTATTGGGTTACAAGCCAATGAGCCCAAGCTAATAATTAGCTAACACGAGCTTAATTAAAATATTGATTTTGAACGAAAACAAACTCAAACTAAAACACAAGCCCTAAACTAAATGTAAATATCCAAATAATAAAATAAACAACAAATAAAATGTTAAAATAATTCATAATAATACGAAGAAATACTTCAATCCAAAAATAATCTACCATTAAATACTTCAGCCCTCATTTTCTTGTGTAACTAGGATAAATAATAAATTCTTATAGGAAAAGAATTTTGAAACATTAAGAAATACTTACCACACTTGGAAACTATTTTGTTGCCCATTAAAGATCCTTGTACAACTAGGAAAGTCCAAAAAATAAGCTGCTGAATATCCTTGTATTATGAATAAGAAAATCCTCTTCAAATAAGAAGTCCACAAGTCAAAAGACAACAATTAAGAAAATTTGTATTGCATTTGCTGACTTGTATCGTAAGACCTTTCTAAACTCCGATTAACCTGAATTTACATAGAACAATATGTCTAGAAACTCATAGTAAAATTTTAACTCGATCAATTGGTCGATTTTAAAGTTATACTTAATAATGTAAAACTGAATAGTAAACACAACTATGCTATAATTTGAATTTTCTTATTCAACCATTTTTAGTTCATATCATTCCTTCTCTCTTCAAGATGATTCATCCTCGAATCTTTCATGAAGAATACCCTCTAAAGGCAACAATCTACCATCAACCTAAAATAAAGTATCACCATCAAAACCCTTATTCTAAACATGGCACCTCATATAAAAGATATTCTCTCGTTGCTCCTCTAAATCTCCCACCCTAACTTGTAAATTCAATGCTCGTTTCACAACAACCCCCCAACTAGATACTTAACGCAATCATCATTAACATTTTTAAGTAGAGGCATCGATCTCCTACTCATCACTAACATCCTCATCAGTCACAACCTCACCATAAGCCTTCATAACAATAACTCGATTGTTTGGACACTACAAAGCAACATGATCAACTCCCAAATAACAAAAACATTTTATATCATTATTATGAGATGTAAGAGTTTTAACTTTACCTCTATTATTAGAGGAGATGTCCTTTTTAACTTTACCTCTATTATTGGTGGAGATGTCCTTCTTCTTTTTTAGAGTCTAGAATCTCTCCCCTACATTCGGTTGAGATTAAGCAGCCTCCATATTAGCCTTTCAAGGTGACAAAGAACCCAACAGTTGGCTTGGTCATGACCTACCCATACGTTTAAGTTGTCTCTCCACTTTTGTAGTCATATGCACTATGTTTTCCAATTTCATACAATGTTGCAACTCTAAAATATTCATGAACTTGTGATTCAACCCATTCAAGAACCTATCATAGTGGCCTCTCTATCTTCCACCACATTAGCTCAAACCATTGTGATCTTATTCTCTTTATGGTACTCATCAACACTTTTTGTTTCTTAGCTTAAACACTATAACTTTTGATACAATTCCCTATAATAATGACTAGGGATAAATCATCTCCTTATAATAACCTTCACCTCCCCCCAAGTCTCAACAGGTCTCTCACAATTCCTTCTTTGACTCATCACAAGCTAATCCCACCACACAATAGTCCATGAACTCAATTATGAAAAGCTTAACCTTCTTACCCTCCGAATACTTATGAGAATCAAACATGAGCTCCATCTTCTTCTCTCACTTCAAATACACCCTAAGATTATTTTTCCCTTGAAATGAAGGAATTTTCATCTTAATGCTACCCAAACTCCTATCCGCCTCGTCATATTACCTAAAATTACCCATATAATCTCCTTGGACAAAGTACCCATCTCTCCTAACTTCCTCATACCTATAGCTTCTAGGCTGCCCAAACAAATCTTCATGGCCTAAAGGCACACTATCATAATTCTCATCACTTATCTCAGTAAAATCATCATCAATAATACGACTAACACATCTTTTATATCTCTTAACATTTTTTCCACCCTGATGAGCTTTATTTTGAAAACCATCAATTTTAACATCACATTTCTCTCTTCTTTCCACCATATCCTTTGAATTACCTATTAACTTGTTCATCATTCTATCAATTGCGATAAGGCTTGAATTTGAAATTCTAGATTTTTAATTGGAAGTGTCATCTTGGTATTGTTCAACCTCTTTAAATCTGTAAAATTTGAGTGATAAAAAATTATTTCCTCACTCACTCCCTCATGTCTTAAAACTATGTGCAACCTAATATTTTTTATTCAAAAGCTCTCGATTCATCACAGTTGAATAACATCGCATTGATGTTCATTTCAAGCTGTTCCATATGGTGGATATACAATTTGTTCGAATAAATATCTCTAAAATAGTGACTATCTCAGTTAGTTCATATTATATCCCTTTTTTGGCAACAAATCCCTATGAGCAATTTGAATTAATGTTTGTATAAACAAATAGCAGTCATGACATTTCAATCTATAAAATTAGTATTTCTTCATATTCACTAATCTAGCTATGTTCAAAGCATATCCATCAAGAAATCATAAACTCTTAAGCCATTCATAGATAAGAAGTTGTGAATCTTTGTCTAAAATGAAGATGGCTTTAGGCGTTGCGATCTATAACCTATCACTAAAAAATCCATATTACAATGGTCATAATACAAAACCAAATCCATTCTAGCTTTAATATTATCCTTTGTTTCCCCTTCCATATCCATAACCGTGTTAAAAATATTGTCAATAACATTCTTCTTGATATGCATGACATTCGAATTATAGCAAATAACATTAATCTTTTAATAAGAAAGATCCCAAAATATACTTCGCTTTACCCAATTGTGGATCACATCAAAACAAAAAAAAATTCTATTTGCCAAAATAAAAACTAAATACAATGCCTTATACTATGAAACATCCATTTTTATTTTACCTTTCAAGAAGTCCTTTATGTTGTTTTTATATCGATGACAACTTGGAAATAATCTCTAGTGGAAATTAAATAAAAAAGATTTGCCACTATTCATTAAGGTTAATGTCTTATTATTTTTCATATAGTATGAATCAAATAATTTTTCATATGTGCTCCAACCCGAAACAATCTCATACTCAAGAAAATCATTTATAATCTACTTTAATGCTATCTTCATCTGAAAATTATGTTTTCTTGAGACATCATATGTTACAACCTCAACTCATCATACTTGATTCAATTCATTAATCAATGGTTGAAGATATATATCTATATTTCTACATAGACTATAAGGACTAGATATGACCACAAACAAGAATATGAATTCTAGCTTCACACACATCTTTAGGGGCAAGTTGGAAACTATTAATATGACCGACCAACAGGAATAGGGTGCACCAAATGGTTCAAATGAATTAAATCTACTTATACACAAGCTAAGACATATATTCTGTAGTTCCATTAAAAACTAAGTATACACTCTATTAAACTGCTTCCAAGCTTCATAATCAAAATGGTGCATCATGACTCCATCCACCGAATCATATGAATGATGCTATGTCATGTGCTCGACAGTCTTTGGATATATAAATAACATTTACAGCCTATGAGTGATTGGGAAGTAACCAACTTTTTTTGTATGCGACAAGTGTCCTTTCTATACCATTGTTAGGGTTATACCAAGCATGCAACAAGTTTTGCACTCGGTAAAATTTATATATTTATTGTAGGATAATATGCAAAAGTTTGGACACATTATTTTTTGGTATCATAGGCCAAAAAGTTTCATCATGAATTTTGCAGTATAAAAGTTGTTTTTCAACCTATTCTCTTCAGGTAACATGCTTTTAGCCTATTTAATGACGTTATCATAACCTGCCCCACACAAACTATAATCTGACTTGATCGTAAACAGTCATGTTATGGTTGATAATTTACTGTGAGTTGTGCACTTATCCAATAATGGTTTATCAAAATCTTTTAAAAGTTTTAAAGCCTAACTGCATCTATATTTAGTTCTTCATCTAAAAGGGATGTTATTTGAACCTTCATTTGAATAACTATGATTCATTCTCATTGTATTTATCATCATAGATACTCTTAAATGGATTACTATTATCATTTGTAAACCCATGTTAGTAGAACTGGAAGTTGAGCCAACCATCTTTTCTAACATGATTTCACGAGGAACATAGAATTTTTCATATGCATACCAATATAAATGTTACTTGACAAATCATTTTTTAAGTAGATGCATTATCACAATATCTTTATAGTAGAGGTTTTTATTGTTACACTTTATATATAAACATCTAATTCTACTTGTACTAATATTCTATAGTTTATAAAATATAAAATTAATAAAACTTTCAATCCTTAAAAATAATCTTTTCTATACAACTATTCTGGAAGACCATAACCATCATAAAAATAAAATAAAATAAAATAAACCTTGCCATACTTCTTATTCAAAACCAGTGCCATAAGGTTTAAGTGTCATCGAAAATAAAATAAAAGTTCATTTCTTTCTTTTCAATTATCAGTTGTAATAAGCCTATGTTAATCTGGTAACATGAAAGGTTATGAAGATCCGACTATGAACCAAAATTAAAGAGAGAAGTTTGTTAAATGGAGAAAGGTTATGGAGCCATGCTTCTAGTTTGACATGAAAAGTCACTTCCTTGTTTCACCTAAAGGGAAACAAATGAATCAGATTAAATAAATAAAAAAGGAAGCAAATAGCATTTTCAAGGGCTATAAATCAAATTATAAGGAAAACCTGATACTGCCCAGAGAATCTTGTAAGATGGCTTTAAGTTCACTTCATCAAACTTAATACAAGCATTTTCGGAGGCAACATGAAGTGATGAACTCTAAGCCAAGATTATTCAAAGGCAATTATGCATAGAGTTGTCTCCCTCTCAAGTTCCACTTCACAACTTTAATAACGAATCAAATGCAATCACACACCCAAGAGCTAAAATGAAAGCAAGCAAGCAAGCAAAAACTAATTCCAATTACATCAAAGAAGTGTCAGTGGCAGAAGAGAAGAGCATCTTACTCTAGGATAGGATAATGTTTCAATATATGATCCACTGCTTTTCAAGAAGGCTTCAAAGATTTTCCACCTTATCGTCTAAGAGATCAACCTGGAATTGAAATAAATAAAATTCCAAAATATTGCCAGTGCATTAACATGTATCCTACAAGTTTTATAGTTTTAGAATATAGCACGAAAGCTGTATCCAAACATCAATCAGCCAATAACTAACCATGGAAACTGTAAGAAACCATAGTCAAAACCCTAGAAAATAAAAATATCAGAAAATCAAAAGTTGAATATGTAATTGAGGAACACCTCCAAGTTGAATCGAAGCCACATAGAAAATTATGGAGTTTTCAATTAATTGAAAAGCTAGGGTTTTGGCTTTAAGAATTGAAGGCTTCTTACTATTCTCTCTTCCTGTTCTTGTTTCGTTTTTGTGGGGATAATTGAAAGAGTCGTTGGAGCAACGGCTACATGTACTGGAAGATGAAGAAAAGTCGGCTGGTTTTTGCTGTCAGCCGGGTTTTGGCTTTTTTCAATACATGTAGGAATGGCTTCTTTGTAGGAGAAATGGCATTTTGCCATTTTCCCCGTTGGAGTGAGTTGAATAGAGATAAAAAGCCAAAAAAACTGCATTTCTTCAGTTTGGCTTTTCATTTAGCGTTATCGTTGAAGATGCCATTATAAAATACAGTGGATTGCAATAATAGATGAACAAGAACTCATTTTTTTGTCTCCTTTTTTCTGCATGGACGTGGCTTCTCCCCTTCTCTTTTTTGAATTTCTTAACCTGAAATCATGTTTTTCAATTCAACCCTTGTCATTGTATGCTTCTCTTCTTCGTTACTTGTTGTACTAGAGGCTGAGTTTTTAGTGATCCAACTATATTGTCATAGAATTTGCTTTGTATATTTGTTGTTTTTTTACCTCCCTTTCACACTACCAATTGATTATTTGGAATTTTTTTTGTTGTAATCTGCCTTGATTGTGTAAGTTATTTTTAATTTTTCTCTTTGATTTTTTTATAGTTTTCTATATTTCTTCCAGATTGTGGAGCAACACAGGAATTCAGCTTCAATATTAGTGGTACTAATTAGAGTTGGTTTTGGTTTAGTTGCTAATGCATTGCCATAAGTTGAGAATAATTAGGCGTATGTGTGGGGCAATATAAAATAGTTACGGTAAAGAATATAATACTAGAATAGTACCTATAATATTTCTTATATAGTATACATTCTATAATATGCCCCCTCAAGCTGAGAGTGGAGGATCGACCTGAAGCTTTAAACGAAAAGCAGTAAACGAAGCAGTAGAAAGTGGCTTAACAAAGACATTTGTAAGTTGATCATGAGAGAAGATAAAACAAATCTGAATCTCCTTCTTCGCAATTCTATCGCAAACAAAATGATAATCAACCTCAATATGTTTTGTGCGAGCATGAAAAAACAAGATTCATAGATAAAAAAGTGGCACCAAGGTTATCACACCAAATGATAGGAGCAGAAATAGATAGAATCTGAAAATATGTTAATAAATACTGAAGCCAGATAACCTCAACAGTACTATCTACTAAGGCTTTGTACTCAGTTTCAGTAGAGGAGCGAGCAACTGTACGTTGCTTACCTGATTTCCACAAAATCGATGTTTGACCAAAGAGCACAAGATAACCACTTGTAGATACTACTTGCCCAATCTGTATTTGTAAAGTCATCTAATGCAAAGGAAAGACTACGAGTAATATGCATGTCATGTGTTGAAGAACCCTTAAGAGAACACAAAATGCGTTTAATAGCAGCCCAATGAGAATATATAGAAGCATGCATAAACTGATAGACTCTATTAAAAACAAAGCAAATATCTAGTCTCATAAAAGCGAGATATTGAAGAGCACCCACAATTTGACGAAAGTATGTAGCATTATAAAACAAAGGATCTGGCAGTATGATGGCTTTGGATGCAGAGATAGGAGTATCAACAGGTTTGTAAGATATCATACCAGCTCGAGTGAGGATGTCAAGTGTATGTTTATGTTGTCGTAGCATAAGACCTATACTAGTAGACTGAACCTCAATACCTAAAAAATAATGAACAGTACCCAAATCGTGAAGCTTAAATTATGAGCTCAGCAATTGTATAAAGCGTTGAAGTAGAAGAGAGTTGTTACCCAAAAGCAAATATATCATCAACATATACCAGAAGATAACAATTATAAATACCAACATAGAAGATAAATAATGAGGTATCCACCTTGGAGGTGTGAAAACCAATGGATAGCAGAAAGTCATTTAGACGAGTGTACTAAGCCTGCGGAGCATGTTTTAAACCATATAGAGACTTATACAATCTACACACATGAGAGGGGAGAGCAAAATCAACAAAACCTAGAGGTTGTTTCATGTAGACCTCTTCGGCAAGGACGTCATTGAGAAAAGCATTATGGATATCAAGCTGATGAATTTTCCAATCATGTGAAACCGCAATGAAGAAGACTAAGTTGACGGTCACTTGTTTGATAATAGGATTAAGAGTTTCAGAGTAATCAATACCTTTTTGCTGAGTGAAACCTCTAGCAACTAGGCGTGCCTTATACCTCTCAATGTTGTCATCAACTATACGTTTAATCATCATGTGCACCCACCGACTACCAACAACTTTCATTGAAAGGTGAAAAGACACTAAGGTCCAAGTTTTGTTAGCGTGTAAGGCTGAATTTCCTAGCGCATTTCACTATGCCACACCTTATACCTGTTAGCATCATTAAAAAAAAATGGTTCATAAGTAGGAGGAGATACTACCCGACTAATGGAAGCAACAGTAGCGGTAGTAGTTGTTGCGGACAGTGTTGTTTTTTGTTACCTAGGACAGAGGACCATGTGATGTTGACGACTAGCTGGTCGTGAAGGAGAAGAGCTTGTACCTGGAAGTTGCTGGAGAGGATACGAGGAGAGATCTACACAGAGTTGCAAGCCGGCTGGAGAGTCTGCGGAGGGACTGGTCGGCACAATAAACACTAGTAAATGTGTTGCAGAACTGGTCTGTTCTGTAGCAGCAGGCCTGAAAACATGAACATTTGTCGATGGAGAACCTATTCCTGCATAATGATCATTGGAAAAATAAGTAGATGGTGACAGTATGGCAGGGTTGGGCAGTGATGAAGTGGTTGCAGAATCTGTGAGCTAGGGGGGTCTGTTGGGGTACGACAAATGGCAGAACAGGGGAGTTAGTTTGGCAAGGTTGTGAAGTAGTAGGCTAAAAGATTTAGGGAGGATTTAAAGGTGGGAGGTGTGTAGGTTGTGTGGAGGGTACTGGTGTATATGTTATCTGTTCAGAATTCATAAAAGGAAAGACATCTTCATGAAAACAAATATGAAGAGATACATAAATACATTGAAATGTTAAATCAAGACAACGATAACCAAGTTGAGATGAGCTATACCCTAAGGACACATATGGAGAAGAATGAAAATCTAATTTGTGAGCATGATATAGATGCAAAAGGAGGAAACATAGACACCCAAAAGTACGTAGAAAATTATAATCAAGAGTATGACGAAACAGACACTCAAATGGAAATTTATTTTAGAGAACAAGAGTAAGCATGTGATTAATAAGATATACTGATGATTGAAAAGCATAATTCCAAAATCGTAATGGTGCACTACATTGGCCTAAAAAAGTGTGGCCAATTTCAACAATATGCTAATGACGACGCTTAACGATGTCATTTTGTTCATAAGTATGAGGACAGATTAACCTGTGATGAATACCAATAGTCTGAAAGAATTGATTTAACTTACGATATTCACCACCTCAATCAGTTTGAACATATTTAATCTTAAGTGAAAATTGACGCTGAACAAGTGTTTGAAAACGATGAAAGATGGAAAATACATCAGATTTGGCAACAAGCGAATAATATCATATATGTTTGGTATGCACATCAATAAATATAACAAAGTAATGGAAGCCATCATAAGAAAACATAGGGGCAGGACCCCAAACATCATGCCGATGACGACGCTTAACGGTGCCATTTTGTTCATAAGTATGAAGATAGATTAACCGGTAATGAATACCAATGGTCTGAAAGAATTTATTTAACTTATGATATTCACCACCTCAATCAGTTTGAACATATTTAATCTTAAGTGAAAATTGACGTTGAACAAGTGTTTGAAAACGATGAAAGATAGAAAATACATCAGATTTGGCAACAAGCAAATAATATCATATATGTTTGGTATGCGCATCAAAAAATATAACAAAGTAACGAAAGCCATCATAAGAAAACATAGGGGCAGGGCCCCAAACATCACTAAATATTAAATCAAGTGGGGCAATAGTTTTGTGACCCGTAGGTCGCAACGACAGACGCGACGACTTGCCTACTGGACAAGCTTGACACTAAGCAAGAGAACGTCTAGAAGTACATACTATTTTATTGTCGGAAACTAACAAATTTAAAATGCAAGGGGTTGGATGACTCAAACAACGATGCCACAGATCGAAAATTATGGAGATGCAAGGAGACCAAAACGCTTGAGGAATGGACGTGGAAGAAGACTCAGAGAGGACATAAAGACCATCATTACTCTAACCGGAAAGGAGAACTTCCTTAGTGATGAGATCCTTGACATAAAACACAGAAGTGTGAAATTTAAAATAAACATGATTATCACGACAGAATTTTTGAATAGATAACAATGGTTTGGTAATATAGGGCACATGAATAACATTAAATAATGTATAAATGTGTTTTGAGGAATGTAACATGGTATGTCCAACATGTGATATGTCAAGTCCCTTACCGTCACCAAAATGCAAATGATCATTACTAAGATAGGTTACAGAATCGGTCAAAGTTGCAAGATCAAGTGTGCCATGTTGATTTGTGCTGGTGTCAGGGAACCAAGTCGTAGCAGAAACATTCCCAATAGCATAGTGAGCAGAGGGTTGTTGGGTACTGCCACAAAACTAGGGACAATGAAGAGCTGTATGACCGAAATTTGAGCATAGTTGGCAGCGGATATTCTGCTGTCCAGACCATTGTCCAGCCCTTGTGTTGCACGTATTCTTCTGCCAATTATTTATGACATGACCAAAAGATTGATGTCTCTCCCAAGTGCAGGAGTGTCGAAGTAATAAATAACCCGGCAAGACCGGGGTCGAACCACAGGGAGGTGAACTATATAAATTATAAATTATAAATAATAATGATGATGATGATTTAAAGAGGAAGAGGGAGAGAAGAGTTTTAATGGCAGAAAACTCTGATACCAAGTTGAGAATAATTAGGAGGCTTAACCTTTGGTTTAGCCAATCCTTTTCTATTTATATGTGTAGTGCAATATAAAATAGTTACGGTAGAGAATACAACACTAGAGTAGTGCCTATAATATTTCCTATATAGTATACATTCTATAATACCATACATCTAGACTTGTGTATTCAACTTTTTTCATTTCCTTTTTACATTCTTAAATTGATTAGTTTTAGTTTTTTTTTCTTAGGTTATCTCCTTCATAATGTATATATTTATCTTTTTATTTTTGGGTGTTCCATCATTGTTTGATGAGATATGGAGTTGTTGTAGGGCTTCAGTTTTACTAATATTTGTTCAGGTCTTCCTTTTCTTTTCTTTTTTATTGGCTCATCTTTGTAGGTATTCCCATTATTGTGGAATATGTTGTAGAATAGGAAATATTGTGTTCTTTGATGTATTGATTTATCATGTGTAGTATGCTACATTATAATACATGTGTATTGCCCTAATCATATAAATAGTAGAGGTGGCTACCTGATATGTTAGCCTCTTAATTATCACAAACTCTGTTTCAACTTAGTATCAGAGCTGATTTATCTAAACAGATTTATGACTTCCCCCCTTCACCTTCTTCTCCAAACAGCAGCAGGATTTCCGTTTTCCTCCTTCATTATTAATTCTACTGGATTAATTCTCTGCTGAAGCAAACATTATCTCCTTCTGCTGCAGACATGTTGAAGTCTGTTTTTCCCTTCCCTACTGCTTCTTCTTTGTAACGATTAAGTGCTCTACACGATTAACATCTTCCCCTATACTGGATTAAGTTTTTTGCTAGATAAACGATTAAGTGTTCTACAATTCAGTGTTCTACTCAACTTCTGTCTTCTGTCTTCTTAACAAATATGGATCCTTTAGTTTTTGTTGCAACTAGCATCAATGTCAATTCTTCTTCTCCCAACACCAATGTCAGCGCATCCTCTCCCAACATCAACGCAACTATGTTCCCCTCTCCAACACACAGCAGGTCATCAACCTAAAACTCACCAACAACAATTATTTATTTTGGCGTATGCAGATGAAGCCATAACTGAGTGGCCAAGGGGTTTTCTTGTTTGTCCATGGCTCGTATACATGCCCATCTTCGCATAACCTGTCCAGTGACCCTTCTGTCGCCTTTGCCCGCTTTAGTTCTGGTCCTTCTCAAGTGTGTCTAACATAGAAACAACAAGACCAACTCATCCTCAGTGCTCTACTCTCATCGCTCTCCATCGATGTTCTTTATCTTGTAGTGGATTGCCTAATTTCAGCCAGTGTTTGGAGCACCTTAGAACGTGTTCTTGTCTCTTCATCCAAATATAAGATTATACAATTGTATGGCTCTCTTTAAAACCTTCATCAAGGTGATGATATTGTCATTCTCTACTTGCAGAAAGCTAAGGGATTTTTTGATGAATTAGCCTCATCCGGCAGACTTATCTCCCTCACTAATTTCAACCTTTATGTTTTTCAGGGCCTTCATGGTGAGTTTCATGATTTGGTTACAAGTCTGACGACCAAAGTTGAGCCCCTTGCTTACTCTAAACTCCATAGTCACTTGTCTACACACGAGTTTTTACACAAGAGCTCTCTTTAATGTATTCTGATTATTGCACCGCTGCTACCCACATCTTCGCAACCTCCCTCTACCTATGTTGCACAATGTACTTTTGCTAGATTTAATGGCAGTGGCTCCTCTCCTCATTGGGGGAGAGGAAAGAGAGGAGAATGGAGGGGACATTCTCACATCAACTACAACTAATATAATGGACAGTCTTATCGTGGCAACAATGGGGGTTTCTTTGGCAAAAAAACGGTAACTATGGTAGTAATTAGAAGCAGCAGAAATCAGCAAGGCAAAACCAGTGGCCACGACATGTTAGATGCCAACTTTGTAGCACGATTGGGCACTCTGCATAATAATGTTCACAGCTTGTGCATCATGAAAATCAAGCCTCGGTCAACCTTTCCTTTAGTGATGCTTCAGCAGCGAATTCTGTCACTTGGTTTCCAGATGCAGGTGTGAATCAACATGTTACTCTAGACATTATCGGTATGACACATGCAGAACCTTATCTCGGTAATGATCAATTATATGACATTATATGTCATTTACTTTATATTATTTTTTTAAAATGTCATTTTCTCATTTAAAATAAATAAATAAAGAAAGAAAGCTATCGAGGCATGCAGATCCACACACGTTTAGCCTCATCTCTTATGGGCTAGGCACGTTGACCTACTTAGACTCAAGCGTCTGGCCTTTTTTTATAAAGGCTTTTATAGCTTCTTCTTTTTTTGTTGTTGTTTCCTTTAATTTTAATTAAATTTCTTTGAAATTAATTTATTACAAATATAGTAGAGATGTTATTTTATTAAATATCGTTCAATTTTTACTTAGTTTTCGAATAAGAATATATTTTTTTTTTTAGTATTAGGGAGCATTCTTTTTGTATATTTTTGTTAGTTTTTTATTCTTTTTTTTATATTTTATTCATTGACTATCATGCACATGTCTATTTTTATGATATTATAATTAAATAATAAAAAACGATTGGCTCCAAAATGTTTACCGCGACAGCACACAAATATGGTGTTGTTCTTAAGTTTGTAACACGTTCGGGCCAAGATCATCACAGCATTACATTTTATTTATTAAAATTTATGTTTATGGTTATGATGAGTTTTTGTTATTTAAAAAAAAAATGAGTAAAAAAAATGTCAAAACAAGTGCATTAACAATATAAGAGGTTTTAATTAAAAAATTTATTTTTATTTCAAATCATCTTTTTATATATATATATATTTATTATGATTGCTTTTGGTTTTCATTAAATAAAGCACATTGCAATAAAAAACATTTTTTTTGTTAAGAAAAATAGATTGATAAGGAAAAGATGAATTATACTAATAAATTATTTTGCTTCGATGTAATTAATTTTTTTTCTTAAAAACAGTTTTGACATATAATTAAATAAAAAAATTAAATAGCTCCCGACCAGTGGCACAAGAATATTATGCATTAATTCATATCTTAGCTTGTTGATTTAACTAGTATTATGAGTCTTTTTAATATTTATTTGTGTATGTAATTATTAATTTGCAAGATTAAAAATATGAATCAATATTTCAATTAACAATTAAAGTTTTAAAAAAAATAAAAAACGCATTGACATTAACTTTTGATCCGAATCACTAAGATAACAAGCTATGCAGCGAAGTTCTATTTTCCAACATTAAAAGTATCGTAATCAATGATGTAATGAGGATATTTTTTATTCCATAATTTTTTCTTCTGCGTTAATCACGCTTAAACAATCACCGTCACCTTCAACGCTGTTGTTTGGTTCTTGTGATCGCCGT
>Ga0325400_1000360_pt1 | contig 32314 bp, 31 predicted proteins | sample PopdelMetagenome_2_FD_205662 | JGI IMG/M metagenome (GOLD analysis project Ga0325400, IMG submission 205662) | Populus deltoides microbial communities from Bellville, Georgia, United States - Xylem-PdKOR-R1 | ecosystem: Host-associated > Plants > Phyllosphere > Stem > Wood/Secondary xylem...
TGGCCGCGCCGTTGCTCCTGCTGCCCGGGTGCGACCTAGTGGTACTCAACCCGTCGGGCGACGTGGCGCGCCAGCAGGCGGACCTGGTGCTGTGGTCGACGGGGCTGATGCTGCTCATCATCGTGCCCGTCATGGCGCTGACGCTGTTGTTCGCCTGGCGCTATCGCGCGTCGAACGCGGACGCCGAATACAAGCCCGACTGGGACCACAGCACGGGGCTGGAACTGGTGATCTGGTCGGCGCCGCTGCTCATCATCATCGCGCTGGGCGCGCTCACCTGGGTCGGCACGCATACGCTGGACCCGTACCGCCCGATCGGCCGCATCGCGTCCGGCCGCGCCGTCCCCGCCGGCCAGCGCCCGCTGGAGGTGCAGGTGGTGTCGCTCGACTGGAAGTGGCTGTTCATCTATCCCGAACAGGGCATCGCCACCGTCAACGAGCTGGTGCTGCCCGTCGACCGCCAGGTGCGGTTCCGGCTAACCTCCTCCTACGTGATGAACACCTTTTACGTGCCCACCATGGCCGGCATGATCTATACCATGCCCGGCATGGAGACGAAGCTCCACGCCGTGATGAACCGCCCTGGCCGGTTCGAGGGCTTCTCGGCGCATTACTCGGGCGCCGGCTTTTCCGACATGCGCTTTCCGGTGCTGGCGACGGACGCCGCCGGTTTCGACCGCTGGGCGGCGATGGTGAAGGACGGCGGCGGGCGGGGGCAGGGCGCGTTGCAGGCCGCGCGCTACCTGCAACTGGAAAAGCCCAGCGAGAAGGTGCCCGCCATGCGCTTCGCCAGCGTCGAGCGCGGCCTGTTCGACCGCGTGGTCCAGATGTGCGTGCAGCCGGGCCAGCCCTGCATGGGCCACGCCATGGCCCGCGACATGGCACATCCCGGCAGCCACGCCCCCGTCAACGACCGGCCCGCCCAGCCCGGCGAGGCGAAGGGCGCGCTGTTGAAGGACCCGGATGAGAAGGGGTCGGCCCCCCATATCTCCGCCCCGTCCGGCCAGGGCGAGGGCAAGTCCGGCAAGGGCACGCGCGCCAATCGCGACATGACCGCCGTCGACCCGCGTTCCACCCCCATCATCCCCGGCGCCGCCCTCGCGGCGCTCGGTTGAGGCAGACCCCATGTTCACCGACACGCTGCTCAAGACCGTCTTCGGCCGGCTGACGCTGGAGAGTTTCCCCATCCACGAGCCGATCGTGCTCGCCACCTTCGTGGTGGTGGCGCTGGGCGGCGCCGCGCTGGTGGGGGCGCTGACCTATTTCCGCGTCTGGGGCTATCTGTGGAAGGAGTGGTTCACCAGCGTCGACCACAAGCGCATCGGCGTCATGTACATGGTGCTTGGCATCGTGATGCTGCTGCGCGGCTTCGCGGACGCGATCATGATGCGCCTGCAACAGGCGATGGCCTTCGGCGCCAACGAGGGCTATCTGAATGCGCACCATTACGACCAGATCTTCACCGCGCACGGCGTCATCATGATCTTCTTCGTGGCGATGCCATTCGTGACCGGGCTGATGAACTACGTGGTGCCGCTCCAGATCGGCGCGCGCGACGTTTCCTTCCCGTTCCTCAACAATTTCAGCTTCTGGATGACCGCGGCGGGTGCCGCCATCGTCATGGCCAGCCTGTTCGTGGGCGAGTTCGCGCGCACCGGCTGGCTGGCCTTCGCGCCGCTGTCGGGACTGGATTATTCGCCCGACGTCGGCGTCGACTATTATATCTGGGCGCTACAGGTGGCGGGCGTCGGCACGCTATTATCGGGCGTCAACCTGATCGCCACCATCGTCAAGATGCGCGCGCCCGGCATGACCATGATGAAGATGCCCGTCTTCACCTGGTCGGCGCTGGTCACCAACGTGCTGATCGTGGCTGCCTTTCCGGTGCTGACCGCGGTACTGGCGATGCTCAGCCTCGACCGGTATCTCGGCACCAACTTCTTCACGAACACGCTGGGCGGCAACCCGATGATGTACGTGAACATGATCTGGATCTGGGGCCATCCGGAGGTGTACATCCTGATCCTGCCCGCGTTCGGCGTGTTCAGCGAGGTGGTGTCGACCTTCTCGGGCAAGCGCCTGTTCGGCTACACGTCGATGATCTACGCGCTGATCGTGATCTGCATCCTGGCCTATCTGGTCTGGCTGCACCACTTCTTCACCATGGGTTCCGGCGCATCGGTGAACAGCTTCTTCGGCATCACCACCATGATCATCTCGATCCCGACCGGGGCCAAGATCTTCAACTGGCTGTTCACCATGTACAAGGGGCGCATCCGGTTCGAGATTCCGATGCTGTGGGCGGTCGCCTTCATGCTGACCTTCACGGTGGGCGGCATGACGGGCGTGCTGCTGGCGGTGCCGCCGGCCGACTTCGTGCTGCACAACTCGCTGTTCCTGGTGGCGCACTTCCACAACGTCATCATCGGCGGCGTGCTGTTCGGGATGTTCGCGGGCATCAACTATTGGTGGCCCAAGGCGTTCGGGTTCCGCTTGAACGACTGGTGGGGGCGCTTGAGCTTCTGGTGCTGGTTCGTCGGCTTCTGGGTCGCGTTCACGCCGCTCTACGTACTGGGGCTGATGGGCGTGACGCGTCGCCTGCGCCACTTCGAGGACCCGTCGTTGCAGATCTGGTTCGTGATCGCCGCGGTCGGCGCCGCGATCATCGCGGTCGGCATCGCCGCCTTCCTGATGCAGATCTACGTCTCGATCCGCGACCGCGAGAGCCTGCGCGACGCGACGGGCGACCCGTGGAACGGCCGCACGCTGGAATGGGCGACATCCTCGCCGCCGCCCGTCTATAATTTCGCGTTCACGCCCGTCGTGCGCGACCTGGACGCCTGGTATGACATGAAGAGTCAGAACGCCGAGCGGCCGGTAAAGGACTTCCGCGAGATCCATATGCCCAAGAACACGGGCGCGGGCGTCGTGCTGGGCGGGCTGTCGGCGGTGTTCGGGCTAGCGATGATCTGGTACATCTGGTGGCTGGCGGGCCTGAGCCTGCTGGGTGTGGTCGGCTACGCGATCTTCCACAGCTTCAACTACGATCGCGACTATCACATCACCGTCGACGAGGTTCGCCGTGTCGAGGACGAGCGCACCGCTGCCCTGAAGCTCGGCAATACCGTGGGGGCGGCCTGACATGGCCAGCGTCGCCACCCCGCCGGGCACCGAGCAGCCCGTCTTCTACGACCTGGACCCGCACGAGCATCCGCCGGGCGCCAGCACCATGCTGGGCTTCTGGCTCTACCTGATGAGCGACTGCCTCATCTTCGCGATGCTGTTCGCGGCCTGGGGCGTGTACGGGTCGGCCTATGCCGGGGGGCCGCAACCCCGCGACCTGTTCGACCTGAAGCTGGTGGCGGTGAACACCGCCATGCTGCTCTTCTCGTCGCTGACCTATGGCATGGCGATGATCTCGGGCGACGAGGGCAAGCGGGGCGCGCTGCTCGGCTGGCTGGCGGCGACCGGCCTGTTCGGCGCGGCGTTCCTGGGGATCGAACTGTACGAGTTCAGCCACCTGATCCACGAGGGTGCAGGGCCGCAGCGGTCGGCCTTCCTCAGCAGTTTCTTCACGCTGGTCGGCACCCACGGGCTGCACGTGACGTTCGGCCTTATCTGGCTGACCGTGCTGATGGTGCAGGTGGGGATGCGCGGGCTGGAGCCCGCCAACATGCGCCGCCTGCAATGCCTGTCGCTGTTCTGGCACTTCCTGGACGTGATCTGGATCGGCGTGTTCACCTTCGTCTACCTGTTGGGAGTGCTGCGCTGATGGCCGACACCCGTTCCGCCGCCGCGCATGACGCGCACGGGCATGACGGCCACGACGCGCACGGCGACGCCCCGCACGGCTCGCGTCGCGGCTATCTGATCGGCTTCGCGCTGTCGGTGCTCCTGACCGCGGTGCCGTTCGGCGTGGTGATGGCGGGCGGCGTCGCGGCGCCGGTCGCGGCGGGCCTGTGCATGGTGCTGGCGCTGGTGCAGATCGTGGTCCACATGGTGTTCTTCCTCCACATGAATTCCAAGTCGGAGGCCGGATGGACGATGATGGCGCTGATCTTCACGATCATCGTGGTCGTGATCGCGCTGACGGGGACGCTGTGGGTCATGTACCACATGAACGCCAACATGATGCCCGACATGAGCCAGATGTCCGGGGGCATGTAGCCATGTGGCGGCGCGGCCTGGCCCGGGCGCTGGCGCTCGGGGCGGTCGCGCTGCTGATCGGCTTGGGCGTCTGGCAGATCGAGCGCCGGGTGTGGAAGCTGACGCTGATCGATCAGGTGGAGCGCCGGCTGGCCGCCGCCCCCGTCGCGGCGCCCGGTCCCGCCCGCTGGCCGGCGATCGGCCGCGACGACGCCTATGCCCGCGTCCGCACCGCCGGCCGCTGGCGTCGAAACGCGGACAGCTTCGTTCAAGCCGTCACCGACCTCGGCGGGGGGTTCTGGGTCGTGACCCCGCTCGACACCGACGCCGGCTGGCCACTGCTGGTCAATCGCGGCTTCGTGCCGGCGGAGGCGCGGGCCGCGCTGGCGCCCCCGCCCACGGGCCGGGTGGCCGTGACCGGCCTGTTGCGCGTCACCGAACCGGGCGGGGCGTTCCTGCGGTCCAACCGCCCGGCGGAGGATCGCTGGTATTCGCGCGACGTGGCCGCCCTCGCCGCGCGGCGCGGGGTGACGGGTGCCGCACCTTATTTCATCGACGCCGACCGCCTGGGCGCGGGCTGGCCGCGCGGCGGGCTGACGGTGGTGCGGTTTCCCAACAACCACCTGATCTACGCCCTGACCTGGTTCGCGCTGGCGGGGATGATCGCGTTCCTGTCGTGGCGCGCCGGGCGTCGGCCGCCCGCCCCGTGAGGCCGATCCCGGAGGGTGAACAGGCCACGCGCCGCAACCTGCTGCTGCTGGTGCAGCTGCGCTGGGTGGCGGTGGCGGGCCAGCTGGCGGCGATCCTGGCGGCGCGGTTCGTGGTCGGCGTCCGCCTGCCGCTGGCGCCGATGCTGGGGGTGGTGGCGGCGCTGGCGGCGATCAACATGGCGGCCCAGGCGACGCGGCGGCGCTGGCCGGCCAACGACGCGGCGCTGCTGGCGACCCTGCTGGTCGACGTCGCCTGCCTGACCGCGCAGCTGTCGCTCAGCGGTGGCGCCCACAACCCGTTCGTGTCGCTCTACCTCCTCCAAGTGGTGCTAGGCGCGGTGCTGCTTCCCGCGGGAGCCAGCTGGTTGCTGGTTATGCTCACCTGCCTGGCGTTCGGGGGGCTGGCGCTGCTGGTGCCGCCGCTGGCGCTGCCGCGCGGCCTGGTCAGCGCGCTGTCGCCGCCGTTCCTGCTGGCCTCCTGGATCAGCTACGTGCTGGTGGCGATCCTGTCGGTGCTGTTCGTGACGCGCGTGGTGCGCAACCTGCGCGACCGGGACGATCGGCTGGCGGAACTGGGCCGCCGCGCGGCGGAGGAGGAACAGATCGTGCGCATGGGCCTGCTCGCCAGCGGCGCGGCGCACGAACTGGGCACGCCGCTGGCGTCCTTGTCGGTGGCGCTGGGCGACTGGCGCCGCCACCCGCCCGCGCCCGACGAGGTGGCCGAGATGCAGGCGGAGGTGTCGCGCTGCAAGGAGATCGTGGCGGGCATCCTGTTCGCGGCGGGCGAGGTGATGGGCGACGCGCCCGCGCGCACCACGCTCGCCCGCTTCGTCGCCGACATCGTCGCGGTCGCCGCCGCGCGCGACCAGATCCGCGTGACGGACCGCATGGGCGACCTCGCCATCGTCGCCGACCGCGCCCTCGCCCAAGCCCTTCTCAACCTGCTCGACAACGCGGCGGAGGCGGGCGCGCGGCACATAGAATTGGTGCTGGAGCGCGAGGGGGAGCTGCTGTCGATCGCGGTCATGGACGATGGTTGCGGCTTTCCCCCCGACATGCTGGCGGACGTCGGCCAGCCCTATCGCACCACCAAGGAACGTCGTGGGGCGGGCCTGGGTTTGTTCCTGGCCAGCAACGTGCTGCGCACGCTGGGCGGTACGTTGACGGCGGTGAACCGGCCGGCGCGCGGGGCCGAGGTGCGGTTGCGGCTGGCCGTGGACGCGCTGACCGACCCGGAGTGGAATTGATGGCGGAACGGCGACTGCTGATCCTGGAGGACGACGCGGTACTGGCGCGCACGCTGGCGCGGTCGTTCGAGCGGCGGGGCTACGCGGTGCGCGTGCTCAACGAGGCCGACGGTTTGGACGCGGCGGCGGCGATGTTCGCGCCGAGCCACGCGCTGGTCGACCTCAGGCTGGGGACCGCGTCGGGGCTGGGGTGCGTGGAGGTGCTGCACCGGCGCGACCCCGCCACGCGGATCGTGGTGCTGACCGGCTATGCCAGCATCGCCACCGCGGTGGAGGCGATCAAGCTGGGAGCTACCAACTACCTGACCAAGCCCGCCAACACCGACGATATCGAAGCCGCGTTCGACCGTTCGGGCGGGGACGCCGCGGTCGAGGTCGCGGCCCGCCCGACCTCCATCAAGACGCTCGAATGGGAGCATATCCACCAGACGCTGGCGGACGCGGACTTCAACATCTCCGAGGCCGCGCGACGGCTGGGGCTCCACCGGCGCACGCTGGCGCGCAAGCTTGACAAGCGGCACCTATAAGGCGCCGCCCGGTCCTCAAGCCTTGACCAACCCGATCTCCACCAGCCGCTGGTGCAGGTAATCGTGCGCGGTGATCGGCGTCGGGTAGCGGTCCGGATTGTCCGCCGATACGGTGGCCGGCAGCGTCTTGATAAGGAAGTCCGGCGCGGGATGCAGGAAGAAGGGCATCGAATAGCGCGAATGCCCGCGCCGCTCGGGCGGCGGGTTGACCACGCGGTGGGTGGTGCTGGGCAGCACGTGATTGGTCAGCCGTTGCAGCATGTCGCCGACGTTGACCACCATCGCGCCTTCGGGCGGCTTGATCGCCAGCCAGCGACCGCTGTCGCGGTCCAGCAGTTCCAGTCCCGCCTCTTCCGCACCGAGCAGCAACGTGATGAGGTTGATGTCCTCGTGCGCGCCCGCGCGCACCCCCTCCGCGTCGGCCGGGATGGGGGGATAATGGAGCAGGCGCAGCACCGAATTGCCGTCGCGCACCGCCGGCTCGAACCAGTCGGGCGCGAGATCCAGGTCGCGTGCGATCGCCGACAGCAGCCGGTCACCGGCGCGGTCGAACGCCGTGAACAATTCGGTGAAGGTGTCGCGAAACCCTTCCGGCCGGTCGGGCCAGCGATTGGGGGCCATGTTCCCCTCGAACCGGTGGCCGGCGGGCAGTTCGCGGCCGACGTGCCAGAACTCCTTCAGGTCGACCGCCGACGCGCCCTTGGCGATCTCGGTCTTGAAGGGGGTGTAGCCGCGCGCGCCGCCGCCGCCCGGCACGTGATGCTGGCGCTTCTCCGCCTCGGGCAGCGCGAACAGCTGCTCCGTCTGTTCCCAGGCCCGGTCGATCAGCGTCTGGGGCACGCCGTGGTCGGCCACCACCGCGAAGCCGAAGCGGCGGAACGAGGCGCCCAGGTCGCGTGCGAAACCGTCCGGGTCGCCGTCCTGCGCGGCCAGCGACAGGGTGGGCACTTGGGCGAGCGGCGTGTCGAGCATGGTCTTGGGCGTCCCGGATCGTCAGGCCGTCGATATAGGCCGGTGACCCCCGGGCGGGAACCCCGCCCCCGCCGCCCCGTTCGAGCCAGACAGTCTCAAGGAGCGACGATCATGGGCGGCCATCAGGTGACGGGGCAAGGCACGGGCGACGACGGGTACGACGAGGACGGCTACGACGAGAGCCAGCGCGCCGAGATACTGGAAGCGACGCGCGACGGGCCGACCGACGGCACCATCCTGACCAACCTCGACCCCGACCTGATGGACGACGACGAGGACGAGCCGCTCGACGAACTGGAGATGGTCGACGGCGAGGTGGGCGAGGCCGACGACGACGCCGACATGACCGACGAGGACATGGACGAGGACGACGCCCAGGACGATTTCGACGACGGCACGGCGGACGAGGAAGAGATCGGCGACGGCGACGACGTGGCAACCCGCCCCTGACGGCGCGCGCGGCGGGGGCGAACGGTCAGACCGTGAAGCTCTCGCCGCAGCCGCAGGCGCCCTTGGCATTGGGGTTGGCGAAGATGAAGCCGGCGGTGAAATCGTCCTCCACCCAGTCCATGGTGCTGCCGACCAGGTACAGGATCGATCCGCCGTCGACGAACAGCGTGCCGCCGGCGGTGTCGATCCGCTCGTCGAAGGGCTTGGCCTCGGAAACGTAATCGACCGAATAGGCGAGGCCGGAGCAGCCGCGGCGCGGCGTCGACAGTTTGACGCCCACCGACCCTTCCGGGGCGCGCGCCATCAGGTCGGCGACGCGCTTCTCGGCCGACGCCGTCAGCAGCAGGGGGGCGGGGCGGGGGCGAGCGGCGGTAGCCATCACAACATTCCCAGTTCGAGTTTCGCCTCGTCCGACATCTTCTGCGGGTCCCAGGGCGGGTCCCAGACGAGGGCGACGTCGCAGGTGGCGATGCCGGGCACGGCGGCGACGCGAAGCTCCACCTCGGCGGGCATCGTCTCGGCGACGGGACAATGCGGCGTGGTCAGCGTCATGGTGACGGCCGCGTGGCCGCCGTCCGTCACCTCGACGCCGTAGATCAGGCCCAGTTCGTAGATGTTGACCGGGATCTCGGGGTCGTAGATCTCCTTCAGCGCGTCCACCACCGCCTGGTAGAGCGCGCCGCCCGGCTCGGCCGGGTCGTCGGCGCGCGGCGGCTGGGCCAGGAAGCCGGCGAGATAGTCGCGCTCGCGCCGGGGTGGGGGAACGGGGGCCTCCGCGTCGGAGGCGCGGGCGCGGGGGGCCGCGGGAACGCCGGCCACCTCCTCTACCTCGAAACGCTCGCTCATCCGAAGATCCTCCTGACCCTGTCCAGCCCGCGGGCCAGCGCGTCCACGTCGGCCGGGCCGTTATAGACGCCGAAGCTGGCGCGCGCGGTGGCGTCGACGCCCAGCACTTCCATCAGCGGCTGCGCGCAATGGTGGCCGGCGCGGATCGCCACCCGCTCCTCGTCCAATATGGTACCGACGTCGTGGGGATGCACCCCCTCCACCGCGAACGAGACGATGCCGGCCGAGTCCCCGGGGCCCAGCAGCCGCACCGAATTGATCGCGCCCAGCGCGTCGCGCGCGCGAGCGACCAAAGCCGTCTCGTGCGCGTGGATCGCGTCCAGGCCGATGCCGTCCACGTAATCGATCGCGGCGGCCAGCCCCAGCGCGCCGACGATGTGCGGGGTCCCCGCCTCGAACCGGCCAGGCGCGGGCGCGTAGGTGGTGCGTTCGAACGATACGCGGTCGATCATCGCGCCGCCGCCCTGCCAGGGGGGCATTTCCTCCAGCAGTTCGGCGCGGCCCCAGAGCGCGCCGATGCCGGTGGGGCCGTAGAGTTTGTGCCCGGAAAAGACGTAGAAGTCGCAATCGAGCGCGGCGACGTCGACCGCCATGCGCGGCACCGCCTGACACCCGTCGAGCAGTATCTTGGCGCCCACCGAATGGGCGATGCGCGACGCGCGCGCGCCGTCCAGGACCGAGCCCAGCACGTTGGACACGTGCGCCAGCGCCACGAAGCGATGCTCGGGGCGGATGATCGCCTCCATCGCGTCGAGGTCGATCCGGCCGTCGGGGGTCAGCGGCAGCACGTCGATCGCGGCGCCGACCCGTTCGGCCGCCATCTGCCAGGGGACGATGTTGCTGTGATGCTCCAGCGCGGACAGCAGGATGCGGTCGCCGGCCTTCAGCTGGTGGGCGACCCAGCATTGCGCGACGAGGTTGATCCCCTCGGTGGCGCCGCGCACCCAGACGATCTCGTCCGCGCCGCCCGGCGCGCCCACGAACCGCGCCACGCGCGCGCGCGCGGCCTCATAGGCGGTCGTCATCTCGGCGGAGCGCCGGTACACGCCGCGATGCACGGTGGCGTAGGTCGTGTCGTAGGCGCGCGCGATCGCGTCGATCACGGGACGCGGCTTCTGCGACGTCGCGGCCGTGTCGAGATAGGCCCAGCCATCCGGGATCGCCGGAAAGTCGGCCACGCGGTCCAAGGGGGCGGCACCGGTCACGCGGGCATCCTCGAACCGTCCCGATATGGGGCGAAGTTGAGGAAGTTGAGACGTGTGGCGATCACAACGCCTCCGCCAGCCAAGCGTCGGCGTCGGCGACGAAAGCGTCGCGGACTGCCTCGTCTCCGATACGATCCAGCGCGTCGGCGACGAAGGCGCGCGTCATCAGCGCCTCGGCGCGCGCGCGGGGGATGCCACGGCTGGCCATGTAGAACAGCGCGCGCGCGTCCAGTTCGCCAACCGTCGCGCCGTGGGCGCATTTCACGTCGTCGGCGAAGATCTCAAGCTCGGGCTTGAGGTTGACGGTGGCCGTACGCTTGAGCAGCAGGCCGCGCAGCGACTGTTCGCCGTCGGTCTTCTGCGCGTGGCGGGCGACCTCGACCGCGGCGGACAGGCTGGCCGTCGAGCGGTCGGTGGCAACCGCGCGCCACAGCTGGTGCGACTGGCCGTCGGGCTCGGCGTGGCGAAGGCGGACGATCGCCTCCTGCTTCTGTTCGCCCGCGGTCAGCAACGCGCCGCCGAACTCGGCATAGCCGGCCTGGGCGACGGTCACCTGGCCGTCGATGCGCGTGCCGGCGACCCCTGCGCCCAGGAACACGGAGACGAGGCTGGCGGCCTGGCCGACCGACGCCTCCTCGCGCAGCGAGACGAAGCCCGCCGCCTGCAACAGCCGGACCGAGCGTTGCAGCCGGGCGCCGCGGCCCAGCGACAGGCGCGTCACCCGGTTGGTCCAGCCGGCGCCGACGTAGCTCTCGACCAGATGGCCGACCGCGTCGTCGGCGAGGTGGATCTCGGCGGGCAGGTGGTTGTCGCCGCCCGTAGCGATATGGACGACCTGCACGGGATCGGGAGCGGCGTCGGGGCCGATGGTCAGCCGCCAGCCGGTGCCGCCCGCGCGACGGCCGAGCGCGTGGTCGCCGCCGTACATCTCGGCGATCTCGACGGCGCCGGGCGCGCTGTGATCGGCGTCCAGCACGCCGTCGACGAACAGCAGCCGGGGGCCGGGCAGGTCGAGGAACAGCGCGTCGTGGTCGGCGCGCGCGACGGGGGCCAGCGCGGCGGCGGCGGCGAGCCCGCCCAGGTCCGCCCAGCGCCACGCCTCGGCGCGCGAGGAGGGGAGGTCGATCAGCGTCACGGGCGGCTCCGGTGCGGGCGGCCCTGGCGAAGGGCGGCGGCGCGGCGGTCGGTCAGGCATTTCGCCAGCGTCCGGCGCTCGGCGGCGCCGGGGTCGGTCTCGCGGACGTTCTGGAAACAGGCCTCGAGCGCGCGGCAACCGGCGGCGTCGGCGGCGCGGTTGCCCGACGAGCGCACGGTGCGGCAGTCGCCCGCCGCGTCGACGCTGCCGCGCCACGCGCCGACCGGCGGGCGGGCGGGGGCCGCCGCCTGGGCCAGCGCCAGGACGAGCAGCATCACGCCGCCGCCTCCACGCCGGCATAGCCTTCGCGCTCCAACTCGTGCGCCAGCTCGGGGCCACCGGAGCGGACGATGCGGCCGTCGGCCAGGACGTGGACCCGATCCGGCTTCACGTAGTCGAGCAGCCGCTGGTAATGGGTGATGAGCAGCACCGCCTTGGTCGGTGCCCGCATGATGCGGTTGATGCCGTCGCCGACCACGCGCAACGCGTCAATGTCGAGGCCCGAGTCCGTCTCGTCCAATATGGCGAGGCGGGGGTCGACGATGCCCATCTGCACCATCTCGTTGCGCTTCTTCTCGCCGCCGGAGAAGCCGACGTTGACGGGGCGCTTCAGCATGTCCTGGGCTAGGCCCAGGTCGTCGGCCTGGGCGCGCGCGACGCGCAGGAACTCGCCGCCCGACAGGGGCTTCTCACCGCGGCCCGCGCGCTGTGCGTTCAACGCCTCGCGCAGGAACTGGACGTTGCTGACGCCGGGGATCTCGACCGGATATTGGAACCCTAGGAACAGCCCGGCGGCGGCGCGCTCGTGCGGCTCCTTCTCCAACAGGTCCTCCCCTAAGAAGGTGACGGAGCCCTGCGTCACCTCGTAGCCCGGCCGCCCGCCCAGCACGTAGCCCAGCGTGGACTTGCCCGCGCCGTTGGGCCCCATGATCGCGTGCACCTCGCCCGAGGCCACGGAGAGGGTGAGGCCCTTGAGGATGGGCTTGCCGTCGATCTCGGCGTGGAGGTTTTCGATATCAAGCATCAGAGGCGCACCGGAGGTTCGGGGATGTATGTACGAGACAGGACCTGATCGTTCAGGTCGAAAGGGCAGAGTGTGGGAGGCTCGTCCATCGTCAGGTCGATCGTCTCGGTGGCTGCTTTCTCCAACGCGGCCGCGTAGGCATCCTGGAGCATGTCGGGCATCAGGCGGCGCATGGACGGACTCTGTTTCAGGAGTTTTTCTATGCTACCGCGCTGCGCCTGAACCGAATTGCTCCACTGCCGCCTAGGGTCGGGATAGAAGCAATAGGCCAGCTTGATGAGATGGACGAGGATGAGTTCCAGGCGGATCAGCAGTTCGCGCCGATCGCTGCCTGCCATGCTCTCAACTTCCTCTGCCAGATTTTCAAGATCGAGTTCGGAGTTGATGCGAGCGGCGGCCATAGCGCGCAGCTTGGTGGCCTGAACGATCGACCATTCGTAGAAATCCCTTTCGTACAGCGTCGCCACTAGCCGACACTCCCCTCCAGGCTGATCCCCAGCAGCTTCTGCGCCTCGACCGCGAACTCCATCGGCAGCTGTTGCAGCACCTCACGCGCGAAGCCGTTGACGATCAGCGCGACGGCGGCTTCCTGATCCAGGCCGCGGCTCATGGCGTAGAACATCTGGTCGTCGCTGATCTTGCTGGTCGTCGCCTCGTGCTCGATCTGCGCCGACGGGTTGCGGACCTCGATGTACGGCACGGTGTGCGCGCCGCACTGGTCGCCCAGGAGCAGGCTGTCGCACTGGGTGAAGTTGCGCACGTTCTCCGCGGTCGGCCCCACGCGCACCAGCCCGCGGTACGTGTTGTCGGAACGGCCGGCGCTGATCCCCTTGGAGACGATGGTCGAGCGCGTGTTCTTGCCCAGGTGGATCATCTTGGTGCCGGTGTCGGCCTGCTGGCGGTTGTTGGTGACCGCGACCGAGTAGAACTCGCCCACCGAACCGTCGCCGGACAGCACGCAGGACGGGTATTTCCAGGTGACGGCGGAACCCGTCTCCACCTGCGTCCAGCTGACCTTGCTGTTCCGGCCCTGGCACAGCGCGCGCTTGGTGACGAAATTGTAGATGCCGCCCACCCCGTTCTCGTCGCCGGGATACCAGTTCTGGACGGTGGAATACTTGATCTCGGCGTCGTCGAGCGCGACCAGCTCGACCACGGCGGCGTGCAGCTGGTTCTCGTCGCGCATGGGGGCGGTGCAGCCCTCGAGGTAGCTGACGTACGCGCCCTCGTCGGCGACGATCAGCGTGCGCTCGAACTGGCCGGTATTCTCCGCGTTGATGCGGAAATAGGTGGAAAGCTCCATCGGGCAGCGGACGCCCTTGGGCACGTAGACGAAGGTGCCGTCGGAGAAGACGGCGCTGTTCAGCGTCGCGAAATAATTGTCGCGCTGGGGCACGACCTTGCCCAGCCACTTCCGGACCAGGTCGGGATATTCCCGGATCGCCTCAGAGATCGACCGGAAGATGACGCCCGCGCGCTCCAGCTCGTCGCGGAAGGTGGTGGCGACGGACACGCTGTCGAACACCGCGTCCACCGCGACGCGGCGCGGCGGCTCGGCGCCCTCCACCCCGGCGAGCAGCTTCTGCTCCTCGATCGGGATGCCCAGCTTCTCGTAGGTGCGGCGGATTTCGGGGTCGAGGTCGTCCAGCGACGCGATCGTCTTCTTGGCCTTGGGCTCGGCGTAATAATACGCGTCCTGGTAATCGATCGGCGGCACGTTGAGCTTGGACCAGTCGGGCGCTTCCAGCGTCTGCCACAGGCGGAACGCCTTCAGGCGCCAGTCGAGCATCCATTCGGGCTCGTTCTTCTTGGCGCTGATGTAGCGGACCGTGTCCTCCGACAGCCCCTTGGGCGCGAAGTCCTGTTCGATGTCGGTGGCGAAGCCCCACTCGTACTTCTTGGAAACGGCCGCGTAGGCCTCTGCGTTGCGGGTGGCCATTATGCTAATACCTCGGGACGGGCGGGGACGCGCGCGGTGGCGATGCGCGACAATTGGGCGAGCGAGACGTCGGCCAGCGCGCCGCGGACGGCGCGGTTGACCACGTCCCAATGCGGGCGGACCTGGCAGTGATGATCCAGGCCGCAATCCTGCGCGCCGTGTTCGGCGCACGGCGTCAACGCGATCGGGCCCTCCACCGCCTCGACGATGTCGGCCAGGCTGATCGCCGCGGGGGGGCGGGCCAGGCGCACGCCGCCCGTCGCCCCGCGCGCGCTTTCGAGCAGGCCGGCGGCAGCGAGGCGGCCGACCAGCTTCTGCGCGGTGGGCAGCGGCACGCCCGTTTCCTCCGCCAGCGCGGCCGCCGACAGGCGCGCGGGCGACGCGCCGCAGCCGCGGGCGGCGGCGGACATCATCACCACGGCGTAATCGGCGAGGCTGGACAGGCGCAAAAGCGAATGACTCTCAAATCGGATCGAAACGGTCGGATTTGCAGGTGGGCCGGCCGCCCCCGCGCGTCAAGGCATCGGCAAGGCTTGCGAGTCGTTATCAGGGGCGGGGCAGGGCGGTGGAAAGGTCGGGCGAACGGCCGCGTCCCGATCGGCTCGCGGCGCGTTGCTGCAATGCGGCGAGTCGATATCCGGCGAGCCGCCGATGGAGATCTTATGTTCAAATCCCTGACGGCCGGGGCCTCCGCCCTGGCGATGATCGTTCTTCCGGTGGCCGCCAGCGCCGCACCCGCGGCCACGTCGGCGCAGAGCCTGTCGGTGGCGCGCGCGGCCTCGCCGTCGGCACGGGGCAGCAAGCTGTCCGGGCTGGGTATCGGGCCGGTCGCGGCCGGCGTGATCGGCGCCGCGATCCTGGTCGGCGCGGTGATCCTGATCGCCGACCACGAGGACGACGACGCGGACAGCAACTGAGGGCGGGCGGCCGGCTCCGTCGACTGAGGCGGCCGGCCGCCGGCATCGTGCGGCGCGCGGGACCGCGAACGGGAGGGACGAAGCCTTGGATTATCGCATCGTCGTCCGCCAGACGGGCGGGCCCGAGGTGCTGGAGCGCGAGGTCGTCGACGCCGACGCGCTGGTGCCGAAACCGGGCGAGGTCCGGGTGCGGCAGACGGCCGTGGGGCTGAACTTCATCGACACCTATCAGCGGTCGGGACTGTACCCGGTCGCGCTCCCCAGCGGCCTGGGCGCGGAAGCGGCCGGCCGGGTCGAGGCGGTGGGCGAGGGGGTGGTAGACCTGTCGCCGGGCGACCGCGTCGCCTACGGCACCGGGCCGCTGGGCGCCTACGCCTCCGTGCGGACGATGCCGGCCGAGCATCTGGTGCGGCTGCCGGACGGGGTGGGCGAGGAAGCGGCGGCGGGGGCGATGCTGAAGGGCATGACCGCCGCCTATCTGGTGGAGCAATGCGCGCGGGTGGCGCCTGGCCAGCACGTGCTGGTGCACGCGGCGGCCGGCGGCATGGGATCGATCCTGGTGCCGTGGCTGAAGCGCGCGGGCGCCGTCGTGATCGCGCACGCCGGGTCGGCGGACAAGGCGGCCGCGGCGAAGAACGCGGGCGCGGACCACGCGCTGTCGTGCTCGATGGACGAGCTGGCCGAGCAAGCGCGCGACCTGACGCACGGGCGCGGCGTCGAGACGGTGCTGGACGGGGTCGGCCGCGCCGGCTGGGCGGCGTCGCTGGGGGCGCTGGCCGTGCGGGGGCTGCTGGTCACCTACGGCAATGCCAGCGGGCCGGTGCCGCCCTTCACCGCGCTGGACCTGATGGCGGCCGGGTCGGTGTTCGTGACGCGGCCGACGCTGGCGCATTACGGCGCCACCGCCGAGCAGCGCCGCGCGCTGGCGGGTCGCGTGTTCGCGATGATGGCGGCGGGAGTGGACTTTCCCGTCGGCCGCCGCTTCGCGCTGGCGGACGCCGCCGACGCGCACCGCGCGCTGGAGGCCAGGGAGACGACCGGCGCCACCGTGCTGACGGTATAGCCGCTCAGGCGGCCGAGACGCGGCCCGTGCGGTCGAGCTTGCCCCAGCCGACCACCAGTCCCGCCACCGCCGAGCCGATCGCGCGCACCACCACGCCGTACATGATCTGGCGATAGACCAGCCGTTGCGCCACCAGCAGCAGCGCCGGATAGCGCACGCCCCGCCCGTCCAGCCGGTACGCCACCCAGCCGCACGCCACGTCCACGGCGGTGAAGGCCAGCCAATAGAGCCCCATGGTGCCGACATCGCCCGCCGTCTGCGCCCAGCCGTGCTGGTGGATGCGAAGCGCCGTGCCGACGATCGACAGGACCAGCGCCAGGTCGATCAACGGCGACACGGCGGCGAACAGGATCTGGAACAGCCACGCCTGGGGCAGGCCGACCAGCGCCAGCCCGGAGGGCTTGCGCGACCGCAGCACGCGGCCGTGCTTCCACAAGCATTGCAGCGTGCCGAACGCCCAGCGGTAACGCTGCTTCGCCAGCGCGCGGAAGCTCTCGGGCGCCTCGGTCCAGGCGACGGCGCGGGGGTCGTAGGTGACGCGCCAGCCGGCGCGCTGGACGGCGATGGTCAGGTCCTGGTCCTCGGCCAGCGTGTCCTCCGGATAGCCGCCGACCGCGTCCAGCGCGGCGCGGCGCCAGGCGCCGACCGCGCCGGGCACCACCGTCATCGCGTCGAAGCCCGCCAGTGCGCGGCGTTCCAGGTTCTGGGCGGTGATGTACTCGATCGCCTGCCAGCGGGTGACGAGGTTGACGCGGTTGCCCACGCGCGCGTCGCCCGCCACCGCCCCCACCCGCGGGTCGGCGAACCAGCGCACCAGCCGCGCGATCGTTTCCGGTTCGAACTGGGTATCGGCGTCGAGCGCGATCACCACCTCTCCGTGCGCGTCGCGCAACGCGCGGTTGAGTGCGGCCGCCTTGCCGCCGTTCGCCAGCGTCAGCAGCGTCACGCGCCGGTCCTGCCCGAACGCCGCCGTCACCGCCGCCGTCGTGCCGTCGCGCGACCCGTCGTCGGCGACGATCACGTGCAGCCCCGGATAGTCGCTGGCCAGCACGCGCGACACGGAGGCCGCGATCACGCGTTCCTCGTTATAGGCGGGGACGATGACCGTGACCGTCGGGCGATGGTCGGGCGGGTCGGCGCGCCGCCGCCGGCTCTGGATCCAGGCCAGCACCGTCATCAGCACCGCGCGCGCCATGCCGAGCGCGATGGCGAGGTAGAAGAGCCAGCCGATCGCCGCCACGATCGCGGCCACCACCACGAACACCGCCACGTCGGCGCGCACCGCCAGCAGGTCGCGGCCGGTGACGCGGGGCATGGCCTGGGCCTGGGTCAGGCCCGCCAGCTGCGACACGGTGCCGAAGCGATAGCCTTCCGCCTTCAACGCCGCCACGATGCGGGGCAGCGCCGCCACCGTCTGCGACCGGTCGCCGCCGCCGTCGTGGAGCAGGATGATGTTGCCCGAACTGGTGGGCGTGGCGGCGCGCACCTGATCCAGCACCTGGGTGACGATCGCGTCGGTGCCCGGCCGCTGCCAGTCGTTCGGGTCGACGTGCAGGCCCGTCACCGTGTAGCCCAGCCGCTGCGCCGCCAGCGCGGGCTCGAGCTCGTCGGTGGTGGTGGGCTCCGCATCGCCGAAATAGGGCGCGCGGAACAGCGTCATGCGCCGACCGGTATAGGCTTCCACCAGCCGCTGGGTGGCGTTGATCTCCAGCCGGGTCTGGCGCTGGCTGGTGTCGGCCAGGTTGGGATGCGTATAGGTGTGGTTGCCGATCTCTCCGCCGTCGGCGACGATGCGGTTCAAGAGCCCCGGGTTGCCGAGCGCGTTCTGGCCGATGACGAAAAAGGTGCCGGGCACGCCCGCCGCCTCCAGCGCGTCCAGGATGCGCGGCGTCCAGGCGGGGTCCGGCCCGTCGTCGAAGGTGAGCGCCAGCAGCTTGGGATCGGCGGCACCGGTGCGCTGGACGACGTAGGGGGTGGGCAGCACGTCGTACCGCTCGTCGGCGATCAGGCCCCCGTCCCGACCGGCGTCCCCGAATTGCACCCGGCGCACGCCCGCGCGCGGCGTGGCGGTGATGCGCAGGATCTCGCCCTGCCCCTCCACGTCCGCGCCCAGCAGCGCGGTGGGGGCGGACAGGTCGGGCACGCCGCCCGCCCGCCACGCCGACAGCGCGGTCCAGTAGCCCGGATCCTCGCTGCCCAGCCGCCACATGGCGACGCTGGCCAGCCCCATGCGTTTCAGCGCCGCCATCTGGTTCCAGCTGGTGGCGGCGTCGACCATCCACACGGTATGGCGCCGACCTCCCCCATCGCCGTCCTCGTCATAGGCGAAGCCGGCATTGCCCGACGCGCGGTCGAAGGCGACGGGGGCGTCGCTGTCGTGCGCGGCCAGCCACGCGTCCTCAATCGACAGCGCGTCCGCGTCGTCGCCGTGCCAGTCGTACGCGTAGCTGGCGAGCGCCACCACCAGCTTGGCCCGGCCGACCTGGCGCACCGCGTCGGCGACTTGGCGCACGAACCAGGGCTGGGCGGCGATCGGGCCGGGCGTGCCGCTTTCCCAATGCTGGTCATAGGCCATGAAGATCAGCTTGTCGGACACGGCCGCCAGCGCCGGCAGCGGCCACGCCTCGTCCGCGGCCGGCGCGGTGACGGCCAGCTGCGCGCCCGGCGGCAGCGCGTCGCGGACCTGGCGCAGGAAACGGACGTAATGGCGCATCGCGTTCGCGGGCAGCGCCTCGAAGTCCATCACCAGCCCGGCCTGGCGGCGGGTGGCCACCATCGCGCCCAGCCGCTGCGCCAGCGCGCGCGAGGCGGCGGGGTCGGCCAGCAGCGCGGCGGCGCCCGCGCCGTCCCAATCCCCCCCGTCGGCGGCGTTGCCGAAATTCTGCACCATCGGCAGCACCTTGGGCACGTGCCGGCCGGGCGCGCGCTGGACGGCGGCGATCAGCGCGTCGAAATTGCGGTCGGTGTCCACGGTCACGTCGTGGCGCGGTCCCGAAACGCTGACGGTGGCGGGGACCACCCAGTCGAGCGAGGCGCTGTGCCGGCGGAGCGAGGCGATGCTGGCGTCGTCGCCGGGAACGTAGAAACCGATCGACAGGGGCTGGGTGGCCCCCGCGGCCGGGGCCGCCGGCCGCGCGCCCGTCAGCCGGGGCAGCCAGCCGCGCAGGCCGTGGCCCCCGCTCTCCGCGCGCAGGGCCGCGGCGTGCGGCTGGGGCAGGGGCAGCGCCAGCGCGCGGGCGCGGGGCACGCGGATCACTGTTTCGGCAAAGGCCATCGCCGCCAGCAGGATCACCAGCAGCAGCGCCGCCACCGCGCGCTTGGACCAGCGGCTGCGCCGGCCGGTCGGGTCGAAGAAGACGGGCTGGGGCAAGGGTCGGTCGGCTTTCGTGAAGACGGGGTGGGGCGTGGCGGGACGGGGGATTGGCGCCGGAACGGCCGGATCGCAAGCTCAGCCCATCGGGCCGGTCCGATACCAGCGCCGAAGCACGGGCAGGCGGCGGAGATCGCAGCCGCAGCGGCGGCAGCGCGCGCGTTCGAGCCCGCCGGGGTCCAGCGTGCGCGCGACGGGATCGTGGCGGCAGGTGGCGGGGTCGGTCATCCGAATATTCCCGGCGCGTCGGTCGCGGTATCGGCGCGCCGGCCGATGGCGTCGGTCCCGTGGGGACCGGCGAAGCCGCCCTCCGCGGGCCGGCCGATGGCGTCGGTCCCGAGGGGAACGGCGGTGCCGCCCCCCGCGGGCCGGCCGATCACGTCGGTCCCGAGAGCGGCTTCGCCCCCCACGGGCCGGCCGATTACGTCGGTCTCGGGAGGGGCTTCGCCCCCCGCGGGCCGGCCGATGAGCCGCGCGAGGTCGCGAAAGGCGCGCGCCATCGCCAGATTGCCGTCGCCCGCGACGTAGCGCGGTTCCCAGGCGGGGGCGAACTTCTCCTTGTAGGCGCGCAGGCCCCGGAAACCATAAAAGCGTTCGCCGTGGCGGAACACCAGGGTCGCCGCGCGCGCCCAGGCGGGTGCCAGCCGCCGCCCCTCGATCCCCGACAAGGGCGCGATGCCCAGTGAGAAGCGGGCGTAGCCGGCGTCCCTGGCCCACAGCATCAGGTGCGCGAACAGATAGTCCATCGTGCCCGACGGCGCGTCGGGGGCGTGGCGCATCAGGTCGATCGACGCCTCGTGCCGGTCGTCGGTCAGCCACAGGTTGGCGAAGGCGACGACCCGCCCCTCCACCTCCACCAGCGCGCAGGGGAAGCGGACCAGATAGGCGGGGTCGAAGCGGCCCAGGCTGAACCCCTTTTCGCGATGGCCCTTCTCGCGCACCCAGGCGTCCGACACGCGCGCCAGGTCCGGCAGCAGCGCCGGCACCGCGTCCGGCGGCACGATGCGAAACGTCGCGCCCTTCCTGGCGGCCGATCGTTCCGACCGGCGGACGGAGCGCAGCGCCGGCGTTTCCAGCGTGAAGGGCCCCAGGTCCACCACCGCCTCCTCGCCGTACTTGACGATGTCGAGCCCCACGCCGATCGCGAGGTCGAGGGCCGCGCCCGACACCTGATAGAGCAGCAGCCGGCCCTGTTCCCGGTCGGCCCATTCGCGGATGCGCCACAACAGGTCGGGCCAGGCGGCGGCGGGGCCCACGGGGTCGCCCATCACGATCCAGCTGGCGCCGCGGACCTGATACATCAGGAACGCGTCGTTCGCGTCGGAGAACAGGAACCGCTTGTCGCCCAGCAACGCCAGCATCGCGTCCGTGCGGCGCGCGGCGGGCAGGATCGCGGCGACGCGCGCGGCCGCGGCCGGATCGTCGGCGGCGGGCGGGGCGGCGGGCGACAGCAGCCGCCAGCCCGCCGCCGCGGTCAACGCCACCGCGGCGGCCAGCGTCGCGCGCAAGGATCGCGGCGCGTCGCCGTTCCAGGCGAAGCGCCACCACAGGTCGCCGGCATAGTCGAGGTGGCGATAGGCGAAGCTGCCGGTCCAGGCCGCCAGCCCCACCACGCCCGCCACCGACAGCATCCAGGCCGGCGACAGGGCGGCCGTGGTCAGCGCGGTGCGGCGGTAAAAGGCGCCGCGCGTCCATTGCAACGCCGCCGCCAGCGCCAGGCACACCGCCGCCTCCTCGTAATCGATGCCCTTGGCGATCGAGAAGGCGGCCCCCGCCAGCAGCAGCGCGCGCGCGACCACGAACGCGCCGTCCAGCCGCCGGAACAGCCCCGGCGCCAGCAGCAGCAGGCCGGTGCCGGCCAGGCTGGCGGCGATGTGGCTGGCCTCCACGAAGGGCAGCGGCAGCACGTCGGCCAGCGCGCGCATCCGTTCGCCCACCGGGGGCAGCGCGCCCGACACCAGCAGCAGCGCGCCGCCCAGGAAACAGGCCGCGCCCAGCGCCGGGGGCGCCAGCGCCGACGCGACCGCGCGGGTGGGCGCCAGGATCGCGCGCGCGCCCCGCCGCCCCTCGTTCCAGGCGAGCAGCGCCACCCCCAGCGCCAGCGGCAACAGGTAATAGACCGCGCGATAGGCGATCAGCGCGGTCAATATCGCGGTGCGGTCGCCCGGCACCGGCCCGGCCGGCACCACCGCCAGCACCACCGCCTCGAACACGCCGACGCCGCCCGGCACGTGGGTGACGACCGCGGCGACGATGCCCAGCGCATAGGCCAGCACGAAGGCGGGCAGCAGCGCGGGCGCCGCGCCGGGGATCAGCACGAACAGCGCCGCCCCCGCGCACGCCACGTCGACGCCCGCCACCAGCAGCTGGCGCCCGAACCGGCGGGCGTCGGGCAGCGGCAGCCGCCAGCCCCCGACCCTGAGCGAGCGGCCACCCCGTCCGCAGGCGATCGCGGCCGCCGCCACCCCCGCCAGCGCGACGACGCCGGCCGCGCGCACGCCCCCTTGCGCGACCGCCACGTCGCCCAGCGGCAGCGGCCCCCGATGGACCGCGGCGCCCAGGCCGGCCACCGCCGCCACGCCCGCCCAGAAGGTGGCGCCCGCGATGCCGATCACGCGGGCCACGTCGGGCGCGTCCAGCCCCGCAGCACTATAGACGCGGAGCCTCGCCGACCCGCCGGTCAACAGCCCCAGCCCCAGATTGTGGCTGAGCGTGTAGCTGGTGAACGACGCCAGCGCCGCGGTGCGCCAGGGCAGCGGGCGGCCGATCAAGCGCAGCGCCAGCACGTCGTAGAAGGTCAGCGCCAGGTAGCTGACCGCCGTCAGCCCCAGGGCGGCGGCCAGGCGCGGCGCGGCGAGCGCGTCCAGGCCGGACCGCACGTCGGCGAATCGCACCTGCGCGGTCAGCGCCTCCAGCGCGGCGACGCCCAGGCCCAGCAGCACCAGCACCAGCAGCACCGCGCCCGCGCGGCGATGGCGGGCGGCGAACGCGGTCAGGCGATCGGCGGCAACCGTCACGGACGCGGCCGTCATTGCGGCAGGCGTTCGATGCGGGTCCAGACCTGGGACTTGCAGATCAGTCCCCCCAGGATGCACCCCTTTATCTTCAACGCGGCGGGACCGCGCTGGGTGATCTCGGACGAATAGCGCTTGTCGTCGTCGGGGACGTAGACGGTGCCCGACCAGGCGCCGGGGCCGTCGGGCTGGTAATCCTCCAGCAGCGCGGTGCCGATCAGGTGGGTCACGCCGCCGTCGCGCGCGTCGGCCAGCGCCTGGGGGCTGGCCCAGGCGACCCAGCCGCACAATCGCTGGCCGCAAGGGCCCGTGCGCACCGCGACCGTGCGGTGCGGGTTGATCCACAGGCCGTCGGGCGACGGCCCTTGCGCGGCGGCGGGGACGGCCAGCACCGCGGCCAGCGCGGCCAGGGGGTGAACGAGCTTCATGGGTTTCCTCCGGCCCGCCTATCTAGCGGGCGGGGGTTGCGGGCGTTCGGCCGGCGGATGAATTCGCGGAAAGGTAGGGTGCTGCGAAGCCGAGCGCCGCCCGCACCACGGCCGCGTCGTCGTGGCGCAGGTAATGGTCGCCCGGCAGCACCGTCGCCCGCACGTTGCGCGCGTGCCATTCGGTGCACAGGCTGTCCGCCTCCGTCTCGCCGCGGATGCACAGGGTCGGCGCCCAGTCCAGCCGCCGCGCGGCGGGCAGCGCCGGCCCGTCGTCCCGGAAGTCCAGCACCCCGCCGGGCGTTGCGCGCAGCAGCCGGGTGCGGCCCGGCACGACCAGTATCGCCGCCGCCACCCGCCGGCGGAGCGCGGGGGGCAGGCCGGCCGCCCCCTCGATCAGTGCGTTGGCGCCGAAGGACTGGCCGATCAGCAGCAATCGGGACGCGCCCGATCGCGCCAGCGCCCGTTCGGCCGCGTCGCGGACCAGGGCGCGCGCCTCGGCGGGCGTGCGCCGCGACGCGAAGGCGGTGAGCGAGTTCACGCCCAGCACCGGCACGCCGCGGGCCGCCAATCCGGCCGCGATCCTGGGGCCCATGCCCGTGTTGAAGCCCATGTCCCCCGACCAGAACACCGCCGCCGCCGGCACGCGCCCCGGCGGCACGGGGGCGGTCGCCGGCACCCAGCGATAAGGCGACCCGCCCCAATAGCCGAGATGGCCCGCATAGCCGGCGAGCGCGGCCGCGAGCGCGACCACCGTCGCGAGGATCAGGCGAAGCGGGCGGCGGGCAACGGGCATGGGCATTCGTCCGGCGATGGTGTCCGTCGCGGTCATAGGGCCCGGCCGCCGCCTTGGCCGTGGCCGCCGCATGACGGATCGGTCATGCGCCGCCCACCCGGCGGACGGGCGCGGCGGCCGATAAGGGACGGGCGCGATGCCCCAGCCCCGTTTCCCCTCCCGCTTTCGTCGTCCGCGCCGCGGGGCCATGCCGCTGGTGGAGGCGATAACGGCCGCGATCCTGCTGACGGCCGCGCCCGCCGCGCTGGTGCTGTGGCGATCGCTGCACGGGGCGGGGCCGCGTGCGGGCGACGCGGCGGGGCTGACGCTCGCGGCGGGGACTGGGGCGGCGGGAGCGGGGGCGGCGGGAACGGGGGCGGCAAGAACGGGCGCGGTCGTGAACAGCCTGCGCGGCGACGGGGCGGCGGCGCGCGCCGGACTGGCGGTGGGCGACGCGGTGGAGGCGGTGAACGGCCGCCCGGTGGCGGGCCCCGCCGCCGCCGACGCGGCGCTGGCGCGCGCGGGGGCGGGCCCCGTGACGATGCGCGTCCGGCGCGCGGGGCGGACCTTGGTGGTCAGGCTGGTGCCGACCCCGCATTGAAGCGCGCGGCGTCCGGGCCTAGGAATGGCCGCAAATCAGGACAGGAGAGTGAAATGGCCGCCGTCGCGACGCTCGATACCCCGGTGATGTCGGACGCCGAACGGCGCGCGCGGGTGGACCTGGCCGCCGCCTATCGGCTGGTGGCGCTGTACGGCTGGGACGACCTGATCTTCACCCACCTGTCGGCGCGCGTGCCCGGCCCCGAGCATCATTTCCTCATCAACCCCTACGACATGATGTTCGAGGAGATCACGGCGTCGAGCCTGGTCAAGATCGACGTGGAGGGCCAGCCGGTCGGGCCGACCGACCACCCGGTCAACCCGGCGGGCTTCACCATCCATTCGGCGATCCACATGGCCCGCGACGACGCGGGCGCGGTGATGCACCTGCACACGCCGCACGGCCAGGCGGTGTCGGCGATGGAATGGGGCCTGCTGCCGCACACCCAGACGGCGATGATCGCCGCGCACGACGTGGCCTATCACGATTACGAGGGCATCGCGACCGACCTGGAGGAGCGCGAGCGGCTGGTCGCGGACCTAGGCGACCGCAACGCCATGATCCTGCGCAACCACGGCACGCTGGCGGTCGGCGACAGCGTCGCCAGCTGTTTCCTGCGCCTGTATTTCCTGGAACGCGCGTGCGAGGCGCAGGTGCTGATGCTGTCGGCGGGGCGCGAGCATCTGAACAACCCGCCCCAGGGGACGGAGGAGAAGGTCGCGGGCCAGTCCGCGCCCCAGGGCATGGGCCGGCTGGCGGAACGGCTGGCCTGGCCGGCGCTGCTCAGGAAGCTGGACCGGGTGAACCCGGGCTACGACGCGTGAGGGGCGGGGGCGCGCGCCCCTACGCCCCGATCAGGTCCAGCGTCGCGTGCAGCCGCGCGAGGTCGACCGAGAAGCCGTCCTCCTCGGGCTCGCCGACCAGATAGGCGTAACGCAGGCCCGCCAGGTCGGCCAGGTCCTTGCCGGGCGCGGTGAAGCGGTGGGGGGGCTGGATCACCGTCAACGCGGCACCGGGCGGGGCGGCGACCACCGCGTGCTGCTGTGCCGAGCCTTCGAGGCAGACGACGGCGCGCGCGCGGCCGAGCAGGCGGGCGAGGTCGGCCGGCGCCTCCGCCTCCGGATGGACGACGCGAAAGCCGCGGGACATCAGCGCCGTCTCGACCGCGGCGTCGTTGCGCAAGGCCCGCGCCTGGCCCAGCCGCCCGCGCGTCAGATAGACCAGGGCCGGCGCCCCCCGTGATGCATCGTCGGGCGCGGGGGTCGCCGCCCGGATGCGCCGTCGCAGTTCCAGCAGCCGGCGGCGACGGTCATCGTTGATGCCCAGGTCGTCGAACAGCCACAGCCGGTCGATCCGCGCGTAGGCGGTGCGATGCACGTCCAGCCCCGTCAGCGCGCGATAGCCGGGTTCGTGCAGCCAGGGGGTGCGCGCGGGCGCCAGGGCGCGCCAACCGCGGTCCGCCGCCAGCAGCTCCATCGACAGCCCCTCGATCAGCCAGTCGCCGAAGAAGCTCTCCGCGCAGGCGTGGCTGGTCAGCGCGGCCTCGGCGATGCGTTCGGGGACCCCACGCAACAGGAGGCGCGCCGCGTCGGGCCGGATCGCGTCGTAGCCCAGGCCGGCATAGACGGTGCCGCCCGCCAGCACCGCGTCGTCCAGCCGATAGGCGATCGTCGCCCCCTCGACCCGGCGGCCGCCCTCGATCCGGCCCCGGTCGTGGTCGCGGCTGGTGAAGAAGCCGCGCGCGCGATCGAACTCGCCCGGCAGCGCGATCGCGGGCGGGCGATCACTGGCGATCGCCGGCGATAGCTCGACCACCTCGGCCGCCCGGTCGCGCAACGGCGCGCGCCGCCACTTGCCGGCCGCGCGCGCCAGCAGCGGGCGGGGGGAGGGGAGCGGCATCGCGCGCCGGCGTCAGGTGACGGCTGCACGCCGGGCGAAGCGCGGGTCGGCGTGCGCGCCGCTGTCCAGCACGTCGGCCAGCGCGTCGGCCGCGGCGACCGCGTCGGCGTAGCGGTTGTAGAGCGGCGCGAAGCCGAAGCGCATCGCGCCCGGCTCGCGATAGTCGCCGATCACGCCCAGCGCGATCAGCGCCTGGACGGCGGCGTGGGCGTGGGGATGCTCGAACGAGACGTGGCTGCCGCGCATGGCCGGGTCGCGCGGCGAGATCAGCCGCGCGTCGGGACGGCGCGCCTCGACCGCGCGGACGAACAGGTCGATGAGCCCCGCCGACTTGGCCCAGAGCGCGGGCCCGTCCGCTTCGAGGAACAGGTCCACCCCCGCCTCCAGCGCGGCCATCCCCAGGATCGGCGGCGTTCCGCACAGGAAGCGCGCGATCCCCTCGCCGGGCGCGTAGTCGTCGCCGAACGCGAACGGGGCGGCGTGGCCCATCCAGCCGGTCAAGGGCGATCGCAGGCGCGGCTGCACGTCGCGCGCGGCGTAGAGAAAGGCGGGCGCCCCCGGTCCGCCGTTCAGGTATTTGTAGCCGCAGCCCACCGCCAGCTCGGCGCCCGAGCCGTTCAGGTCCAGCGGCACCGCGCCGGCCGAGTGGCTGAGGTCCCATACCACCACCGCGCCGCGCGCGCGGGCGGCCGCGGTGACGGCGGCCATGTCGAACCGCTCGGCCGTGCGGTAATGGACGTGCGTCAGCAACAGCACCGTGTCGGGGCCGCACTGCTCCACCACCTGGTCGCGGGACGCGGTGCGGACGGACACGCCCGGCCGCGCGGCCGCCAGCCCCTGCGCCACGTAGAGGTCGGTCGGGAAGTTGCCGGGCTCCGACAGGATCACGCGGCGCGGCCCGTCCCCCGGGCCGTCCAGGTCCAGCGCCGCCGACAACAGCTTGAACAGGTTCACCGAGGTGGAGTCGGCGACCACCACCTCGTCCGCGCCCGCGCCGATCAGCCGCGCGATCTTGGCGCCGACGCGGGCGGGCGCCTCGATCCAGCCGGCGTCGTTCCAGCTGCGGATCAGGCCCCGGCCCCATTGCCCCGTCACGGTTTCGGCGACGCGGGCGGGCGTATCGCGGGGCAGCGCGCCCAGCGAATTGCCGTCGAGATAGGTGACGCCGTCGGGCAGCGCGAACCGGTCGCGGAACTCCGCCAGCGGGTCGGCCGCGTCGAGCGCGCGGGCTTCGTCGTGCAGGTCGGTCACGACAACGCCCGCAGCACCGCGCGCACGGGGGCGGCGTCCAGCCCCGCCAGCCGCAGCGGCAGCGCGATCAGTTCGTAGTCGCCCGGCGGCACGTCGTCCAACACCAGCCCCTCCAGCACGCGCATGTCGGCCGCCAGCACCGCGCGGTGCGCGTCCAGCGTCTTTGAATCCTGCGGGTCGATCGAGGGGGCGTCGGTGCCGATCAGCCGCACGCCCGCGGCCGCCATCGCCGCGATCGCTTGGGGTCCGATCGCCGCGAAGTCGGATCGCCATTCGCGAAGCGGGAAACGGTCGAACGTGCGCAGCAGCACGCGCGGCGGCGCGCCCTCCAGCGCCGGCATCAGCCGGTCGGCCGCGATCGCCGGGCCCCAGCCGCGCGCGTCCACCACGCGTGCCGGGCCCAGATACGGGTCGAGGTCCAGCGCGTCGATCGCCGCGCCGTCGCGCGCGTAGTGCAGCGGCGCGTCCGCGTGGGTGCCGCCGTGCGTCGACATGGAAAAGCGCGACACGGCGACGGGCGTCTGGTCGTGGTCCCAGGTCCGCTCGGCGGCGAGGCGCGTGTCGCCGGGCCAGACGGGCAGGTCGGGGGCCAGGGGCTGGGACAGGTCGAACAGGATCATCCGGGCGGCGTCATCGGGGAGGGGGGGGCGGCGCTTCTGATGTCAGACCTGTCCTCGCGCCGCAACCTCGGCTAAGCGCGCCCGTCCCGACCCCCCATCCCGATCCCCCGCCCATCGGAGCATTCTTGCATGAACGACATCGCCGCCGTGATGACCGCCGCCCCCGTGATCGCGGTGGTGACGATCGCAGACGCGGACGCCGCCGTGCCGCTGGCGCAGGCGCTGGTCGCGGGCGGGCTGCCGGCGGTGGAGGTGACGCTGCGCACGCCCGCCGCGCTGGAGGCGGTGCGGCGCATCGCCGCCGCGGTGCCGGGCGCGATCGTGGGCGCCGGCACGGTGGTGACGCCCGACCAGGCGACCGCCGCGCGCGACGCGGGCGCCGCTTTCCTGGTATCGCCCGGCCTGACCGAGCCGCTGGCGGAACACGTGGCGCGGCTCGGCGTCCCCTACCTCCCCGGCATCGCGACGGCGGGCGACCTGATGCGCGGGCAGGCGCTGGGGCTGACGCATTTCAAGTTCTTTCCCGCCTCCACCAGCGGCGGCGTACCAGCGTTGAAGGCCCTCTGCGCACCCTTCCCCCACGCCCGCTTCTGCCCCACCGGCGGCGTGTCGGAGCAAAGCGCGCCCGAGTGGCTGGCGCTGCCCTCGGTGTTGTGCGTGGGCGGCAGCTGGGTGGCCGAGGGATCGCCCGCTGAGATCGAGGCCAAGGCGCGCGCCGCGGCGGGCTTGCGCGGGCGCTAGGACGGACCGGAGTCCAGTCTTCGACCGAGACTTCGGAACGAGTCCGGGGTCACGACAAGGCCATGGAACAGGCCGCAAGGCCGGATGTCGGTCGCCCCCGAGCGTTTCCGGGGGCATACGCCGTTCCATGCCGATCGCGATACTCCCGCATCGTCGACGACGAGCGTCCCTCCTGGGGGCCCTACGAAGTAATGGTTAGTGGGGTGCCCTCTGCCGGCCCTTTTCGGCCCGCCCCGCCGGGGTCGCCCGCAGAAGGCCAGGGATGGGCAGGTGAAACAGTCCCCGGAGCTGTTTCAGCCATGCCGGGGGCATGGCGGCCTGTTCATCGTCGGACGGCTTGGGCTGGTGCTGCCACGCGTCTGCCCCGGCCTCCTTGCCCCTGGCTTTCTGCGGGCGATGCTGACGATTGGCAGTAATGGGCTCTGACCCTGGACTGGACGTATGGTGCCCGATCCGGCGTGCTCCCTGTCGGTCGATCATGTCTCAGGGCGCGCGGCGCACGCCGACGGGCAGGTCGCACACGCCCGCCCCCACCGCCACCGTCGGGGGCGCCGGCCGTTCGCGCTTGGCGATCATCGCGGCGTAGCGCGGATTGTCGGCGGTGCGATATTCTAGCCGCGGGCGATCGGCGGCGGGCAGGTCGCTCGCCAACCTGACCCAGGCGATGCCCTTGTCCCGGCCGACGTCCGCGTAGACGCCGTCCGACGCGTCGCTTCGCGGCAGGGCGGATAGATACTGCATCCCCTCCACCACCCGGCCGACGACCGCGTAGTTGCGATCCAGCCGCCGTGCCCCCCCCCGCCGATGGGGGTAAAGAGTTCCGCGCCGCTGCCGCTGTCGGGTGCGTCGTCGCGCGCCACGCCCACCGAGCCGTAGCAGTGCACCAGCCAGGCGGCGCGCCCGTCGCCCGCCACCGGCCAGCCGTCCGCGGTGACGCCCGACCAGGTCGAATAAGCGTCGGGCCGGACCATGGGCGTGACGGCGGGCGGGGTCGCCAGCTCGAACTCGGGCGCCACCCGCGCGGCCGTGCCCGGGGGCAGGGGCCGCTTCTCCGTCCGGTCGCCCCATTGCGCGACCCAATTCTCCTGCACGCGATAGATGGACAGCCCGTCCCACCAGCGTGCGGCGATCAGTCGGCGGATATTCTCGATGTGCCTCGGTACCATCCGCGCGGCCAGGCGGATCAGCACCTCATGTCCGTCCGCCAGCCGCATCACCATGATCTCGTCCGGTGGGATCGAGCGCCAGTCGACCGGCTGCGGCTCCGCCGGGTCGGGGGCGGCCTGGACGACGGGGGGCGGGGGGACGGGCGGCATCACGGTCGCGACACCGTGCGCGCGCCGACGCACGAGCGCAACGCTTGCGCCGCCCGCCGAACGCCGATAGGGCGCGCGCTTCCAGGCCCCATATCGCGGAGCGGTGGCCGAGTGGTCGAAGGCGCTCGCCTGGAAAGTGAGTATACGGCAAAACCGTATCGAGGGTTCGAATCCCTCCCGCTCCGCCAACTTTCCCTACTTTACAGTACTTTATATGCTTGGCTGGCGTTAATGCCTATTAACGTGCCCACTTTTGTAGCGGCTTGATACGGAAGTGGGTGAACAGGCGAGAACTCGTCAATTGAAAGGGGCAGCGTCCTCCCCTTCGTATGGAGGACTGCTCCATGACATTCATCCGCTCTTGCGGTTGAGTGGAACGACGTTGCTACCCTTGCCTCCTATCGTTGGAAGGTCTGCAAAATCGATGCCGTGCTCTTTTCGGGCAAACTCACGTGCCTTCTTCAGCGGGGGCACTATCAAGAAGGCGGCATTGTTCTGCATGCCGGGTTCCCGTCGCTGGAAGGCTTGGGCTCCGATCATGCGGGCCGCAGCCTCGTTCAGCCCGTCGACGGTCGGCCTAGGTCGCTCATGCGGGGGCATCAGGCTGACGTAGCGACGTGCAGCGGCTCGGAGATCAAATGTCTTCACGTCGGTCGGGCTGTCCTCATTCAAGTCGACCAAGGTTTCATCAGGAGCCTCATAGCCACCATCCCGGATCATATCGATAATGAAATGATCCAGCGCCCCAAGTGTGAACGCCTGCTGCTGACGGAGGTACGGTGTCACCGGAGCCTTGAGCAGGCTGTCCCAGCCAGCCGCGGGCTCGTGGTTCATCAGATCGTATACCATCGCCTCCAAGCCACCGCTGGACATCTGCTCGTCCATCTTGCGGAAGAAGGCATAATCTTGAATATTTCCCTCGCCGCATTCGAGCGCGAAGAAGCGCCGCTCATCCTTGGTCGCGTTCACGACGTGCGGGTTGTTCGAGATGAAGGCAAGACGCATAAAGCTGTTCACTTCATACGCATCCCGCCCCTTGGCCTCGATGAGCGCATCCTTGCTGGTGATCATGTCCTTAATTATGCCATCTGCACTACCATCCTTGCTACAGACTGCTTCGTCGGCTACCAACAGCAGCCTATCCTCCATGTGCTTGTTGAACGCCCCGACGATAGCTTTGGACTGGGTCACCTTCATGCTGTACCGCCCGAGAGCATTCCGCAGGTAGTCAAAGACAATGGTCTTACCGGTACCCTTGAGGCCGGTGATGACCAGTGCCACGCCTGGCTTCCGGCCAGGGTTGCGGAAGATATCGGCCATCCAAGTTACCAGATAGTTGTAGTAACTATGGTTACCGCCGCAGAGATTGTTTAGGAGGTGATACTTTAGGATAGACCAGTCGCCCGGCTTCGGATTTAAGCTGAAGCCACTAAACGTGTTGAACATGCCCGGCGGCGCGTCGCCGTTCGGGTAGAAGCCCAAGCCTTCCGGATAGATGGGTCGATTTGGCGACTCGAGCCACCTATCCACGGCAGAAACGCGCTTGGGAGGCTTGCCTTCTCCTTGGTCCTCGTAGAAGAAGCGGTTTTTCCCCCACAGTTTGAAGTCGCGCTCCGTCATTAACCTGTATGCGCCACCCGGCTTGGCAGGCTTGGACAACACAGATACTCCGTCAGGCAGCATAATGATCGCGAAACGCTTGTTTAACTCCGCGAGGATTGCATCTGGATCGTCGTCCGCCGGTGCCAACGCATCAGCTTGCGCGGAGACGTGGGACTTCTCCTCGCCGCCATCCGCCGTGCCGACGTCATCATCCTCCAGCCCAAACAGAAAGTGCTTGTTCTTGAGGTCTGCAGACGTGACCTGGCCCTGGTTCAGCAGTTCCACGAGGTAATCGAGCCGGTCACGCCCCGCACAGGAATTGTGGACGCACGTGAAGGTGAAGCCGCCGCTATGCCCTTCCTCCAGATTGTCGGAGGCGTTCACGACGAAGCAGTGAGCAGCCCCCGTTGGGTGGTCCGGGTTGTTAGTTAGTGCATCGTCGTCTCCGCCGCCATTGCCGGGCGTAGGTGGAGCGAAGCGGAACCGGAGGCCGGCAATGGCGGTGTGGCCGCTTCCGGG
>Ga0325400_1000362_pt1 | contig 32258 bp, 25 predicted proteins | sample PopdelMetagenome_2_FD_205662 | JGI IMG/M metagenome (GOLD analysis project Ga0325400, IMG submission 205662) | Populus deltoides microbial communities from Bellville, Georgia, United States - Xylem-PdKOR-R1 | ecosystem: Host-associated > Plants > Phyllosphere > Stem > Wood/Secondary xylem...
CGCTCTTGATGCCGGGCAGCTGTTGCCGGAACGCCAGCAGCAACCGGTCGGCATAATGGTTGCGTACCCAGTTGGTCATGAATGCGGAGGGCAGCGCCAGCCGGACGGCGTCCGCCCCTTGTTCCCCGGTGTCGTCCTCGATCAGCTCGATTGGCTTCAGCCACTGGTCGAACAGCCGCGCGCCCGCGGACTCGCGGAGCGAGGCGCGCACCCGCGCCCAGGCCCGTCCGGCCTCGGTCGCGTCGCCCACACTGCCCTCGCCATCGACCACGCACGCTTCTCCGGTCCGCGGCGACCGGGGTCGCGCGGGGTTGAACTCGACGACGGCGACGTGCCCCCGTTTGGCGGCTGCCCCCAGCCGCCAAGGCATCCTCTGCCAGACTGATGTGAGGCGGTGAGCACCGCCGTTGGGTCGTTGTGGGCGAGCCCGTGGAGTCGATCAAGCGAAACAAAATCGTCATCCACGACTTGACACTCACCAGCCTAGGAAACGCGTCGAAAAACTTCGATTGTGGTGCTTTTACAGCCGCTTACGTGCCGTCTGCGAGCTAAACTCCGATTCGGCGCCTGCTCGAATCGTGGCGAGTCCTCGGGTTCTGTTTTGGTTCCGGGCGCGTGGCTTGCAGGCACGAAAAAGCCCGCCGGAGCATGTCTCCGACGGGCCGTTCGTGTCCGGCTATGAAACGGCCGGCGACGCTCAGGCGAGCGCGGCGAGCCGCTTGGTCAGGCGCGAGAACTTGCGGCTCGCGGTGTTCTTGTGGAGCACGCCCTTGGACACGCCGCGCATCATCTCGGGCTGGGCCGCCGCCAGCGCGGTGGTCGCCGCCGCCTTGTCGCCCGACGCCAGCGCCGCCTCGACCTTCTTCACGAAGGTGCGGATGCGGCTGACGCGCGCGCCGTTGATCTCGGCGCGGCGCTCGTTGCGACGGATGCGCTTCTTGGCTTGCGGCGTGTTCGCCATTCGTGATCGTCCTCGGTTCTAATCAATGGGGTAAAAGGGCACCGACCCACGCCGCCGCCCTTCGCTGCCGCGCGCCATAAGGGAGATCACTTGGGTGGTCAACGTTTCTGGCAGCGCGGGCACCAGAAGGTCGACCGCCCCGCCTCGACTTGGCGCCGCACCGGCCCGCCGCATGCGCACGGCTCTCCCTCGCGCCCATAGACCAGGAACTGCTTGGAGAAATAGCCGAGTTCACCCGAGGGCGCGGCGAAGTCCCGGAGGGTCGACCCGCCCGCCTCGATCGCGGCGAGCAGCACCGTGCGGACCGCCGGCACCAGCCGTTCGAGCCGCGCGAGCGATACCTGCCCGGCCGCGCGGGTAGGCGCGATCCCGGCGGTGTGCAGCGCCTCGCAGACATAGATGTTGCCCAGCCCCGCGACGATCCGCTGGTCGAGCAGCATCGCCTTGATCGGAGCCGCCCGCCCGGCCAGCGCTTCGCAGAGGTAGGCGGCGGTGAAGGCCGCTCCCAGCGGCTCCGGCCCCATCGCCGCGAACGGCGGGTAGGCCGCCAGGGCAACCGTCGGCACCAGATCGACGAAGCCGAAGCGCCGCGGATCGTTGAGCACCACCCGCCGCCCGCCCTCGGTTGCGAGCAGCAGGTGATCGTGCGCGATGGCGTCGCCCGGGTCTACCCGCCACCGCCCGGACATGCCCAGGTGGAACACCATGGTATCGCCACGGTCGGTGTCGATCAGGCCGTATTTGGCGCGGCGCCCGAGCGCGGTCACCACCGCTCCCTCCATGCGCTGGCGCAAGTCCACCGGAAATGCGCGGCGCAGGTCGGCGCGCCGCGGCTCCACGGTCGCCAGCCGCTGCCCGGCGAGCACGGGGGTGAGACCGCGCACGGTGGTCTCGACTTCGGGAAGCTCGGGCATGACTGACTTACCTCCGTCCGCCCTGAGCCTGTCGAAGGGCAGCTCTTCCGTTCGGCGCCCGAGAGGAAGAGCAATGCTGCGCCAAGCTCGGCACGCACGGTGCGGGTGGCTGAGCTAGGATGCGTTTGCCCCGCCCACAACCCACCGCTAGAGCGACGGTCGATGACCGAACCCGCCCCCGCTTCAACCGTGTCCTTCGGCTACGAGGACGTGGCCCCGACCGAGAAGACGGCGCGCGTCGGCGGCGTCTTCACCAGCGTCGCCCGGAGCTACGACCTGATGAACGACGCGATGTCGGGGGGCATGCACCGGTTGTGGAAGGACCGCTTCGTCGCACGCGTGAACCCCCGCGCGGACGAGCAGGTGCTCGACATGGCGGGCGGCACCGGCGACATCGCCTTCCGCATGGCCGCGCGCGGCGCCGCGATCACCGTCGCCGACATCAACCCGGCGATGCTGGAAGTCGGCATGGAGCGGGCGCAGAAGCGCGGCATCGCCGGCCTCGTCTGGTCGGAGGCGAACGCCGAGACGCTGACCTTTCCCGACCGCTTCTTCGACGCCTACACCATCGCCTTCGGCATCCGGAACGTCACCGACATCCCGGCCGCCCTCCGCGAGGCGCACCGCGTCCTGCGCCGCGGCGGCCGCTTCTTCTGCCTGGAATTCTCGACCGTCACCTGGCCGGGGTTCAAGGACGTGTACGACGCCTATTCGCACCACCTCGTACCCCGGCTCGGCCAGCTCTTGGCGCGGGACGCCGATAGCTACCGCTACCTGATCGAGTCGATCCGCCGCTTTCCCGACATGCCGACCTTCGACGGGATGATCCGCGATGCGGGGTTCGTCCAGACCAGGGTCGAGCCGATCATGGGCGGGCTGGTCGCGATCCATTCGGGGTGGAAGATTTGATCAAGCGGAGGCGCGGAAAGGCGTGACCCAACCCGCCACCCACGTCTGGCGCCTGCTGAAATGGGGCCGCATCCTCGCCCGCCACGGCGCGCTGCGGGGCATCGAGCGCGACCCCAACACGCCGCCCCCCGTCCGCCGCCTCGCCCGGCTGGCGCGGGTCGGGGCGCGTGTGCCCAAGGTGCCGCGCTACGCCGACGCGCTCCAGGCGATCGGTCCCGCCGCGATCAAGCTCGGCCAGACGCTCGCCACCCGCCCCGACCTGGTCGGCGAGGACGCGGCGCGCGACCTGCTCCGCCTCCAGGACCAGCTTCCCGCCGTTCCCTTCGAAACGATCCGCGAGGCGATCACCGCCAGCCTGGGCCGCGACCCCGCGACGCTGTTCAGCCGCATCGAGGAGACCCCGGTCGGTGCCGCCTCCATCGCGCAGGTCCACCGCGCGGTCACCACCGACGGGCGCCAGGTCGCGGTCAAGGTGCTGCGCCCCGGCGTAGGAGAGGATTTCGCGCGCGCGATCGACACCTATCAATGGGCCGCCGCGCACCTCGAATCGATGAGCGTCGAGGCCCGTCGCCTCCGCCCCCGCCTCACGGTGGAGAACTTCCGCCGCTGGACCCTGCGCGAACTGAACTTCATGCGCGAGGCGGCGTCGGCGTCCGAGCTTGCCGAGGCGATGACCGCCGAGCCCGACTTCGTCGTCCCCGCGATCGACTGGCGCCGCACCACCGGCAAGGTGCTGACGCTGGAATGGATCGACGGCATCAAGCTGTCGAACCGCGAGGCGCTGGTCGCCGCGGGCTACGACACGCGCAGGCTCGCCCGCACCCTCGTCCATGCCTTTCTGCGCCAGGCGATCGCCGAAGGCTTCTTCCACGCCGACATGCACCAGGGAAACCTGTTCGCGCTGCCCGGCAACCGGATCGCCGCGATCGATTTTGGTATCATGGGGCGGATCGACCGGCGCGCGCGGACCTGGCTGGCCGAGATCCTCTACGGGCTCATCACCGGCAACTACAAGCGGGTGGCCGAGATCCATTTCGAGGCCGGGTACGTCCCCGCCCACCACAACGTCGCCGAGTTCGCGACCGCGTTGCGCGCGGTCGGCGAGCCGATGCGCGGACTGGCGGTAAAGGACATGTCGATCGGCTCGATGCTAGACGGGCTGTTCGCGATCACCCGCGATTTCGACATGGTGACCCAGCCCCACCTGCTGCTGCTCCAGAAGACCATGGTGATGGTCGAGGGCGTGGCGACCGGGCTCGACCCCGACATCAACCTGTGGGACGCCGCCGCGCCGTTCGTGCGCGAGTGGATCAGGACCGAACTGGGCCCCGAAGCCTATGTCGCCGACCGCCTCGTCGCGGACGTCCGCACCCTGGCCCGCCTCCCCGACCTCGTCCGCCGCATCGAGGCGCGCTACCCGGCCCCCGGCGGCGAGCCCCCTGCGCCGCCCCTGCGCGAGGTCGAGCTGGTCCGGATCGGCGGCGGCTGGCGCTACACGGCGGTGGCGCTGCTCGCCGCAGCAGCGGGCGCGGGGGGCATGTGGCTGTTCGCCTGACCCACCGATCCTCCCCGAGATTCGCTCGGGGAGGAGGACCGCGTGCAGCATGGCGGAGGGGCGATGCCGCACCCGTCGCACCTGGGTCCTCGGCCCTGCGCCGGCACGCCGATCCCTCTGCCCCCGCGGACCGGGGGACGACGGAGGTGTGCCGCACACCCATGTCCCTTCTCCACGCGCCTCGCCGCCTTGGGTGGATCGGCGACATGGGGCTTCGAACGTCCTCCCCGCACGCGGTCGGGGAGGGGGACCGCGCGCGTAGCGAGTGGTGGAGGGGCAGGGCCGCGAACGCCGCACCGGCGGCCTTGCTCGTCCCCCGGCTTCGCCGCCCCGCCGTCCCCGGCGAGCCGGGCCAGGACTGACGTGTCCCGCACCCCCGCCCCACTCCTCCTGCGCTCCCCCTCGCGCGCCGCGGGCCTGCCGCGCCCGCGCGCGCGCCTGGCGCTCGCGGGCATCGCCGCCGCGCTCCTCCTCTCGCTGCTCGCGCTCGCCACCCCCCTATCGCTCGGCCCCGCCGCGCTGCCCGGCACCGATCGCCGGACCGACCTCGACCTCTACGCCGCGATCGTCGAAGGCGTCCGCTGGCAGGGGCACTACTACCTCGTCGCCGCCGACGCGCTGCGGTCGGGGAGCTATCCGCTGCGACCCTTCCTCGCCTTCCGGTTGCCGACGCTGGCGATGCTCCAGGCGATGCTGCCCCCGTTCCTCGTCGTCGCTTTGCTCTGGGCGCTCGCCCTCGCCACCGCGCTGGCCTGGTATCGCCGACTCGCCCCCGCCTTCTCGCGGCTGTCGGGCCGGCTGGCGGTGGTGGTGCTGTTCCTGGGCGGCAGCCTCGCCGCGTGGCAGGCCGATCTCTCCCCGTTCCACGAGCTGTGGGCGGGGCTGCTTATCGCGCTCAGCCTCGCGCTCCAGCGCCCCGGCCGCTGGCTGGAACCCGTCGCGATCGGCCTCGCCGCCGCGGTGATCCGGGAGACCGCCGCGCTGTACCTCGTCGTCATGACCGCCGTCGCACTGGCCGAGGGCGGTCGGCGGGAGGCGACGGGCTGGGCCGCGGCACTCGGGCTGTTCGCGATCGTCCTTGCCGTTCACGCCCATGCCGCCGGCCTCGTCACCCGCCCCCTCGATGCGGCATCACCGGGGTGGAGCGGGCTCGAGGGTCCCGGCTTCGCGGTCCGCGCGCTGGTCACCGCCACCGTGCTGCTCGGGGTGCCGATGCCGGTCGCGGCGCCGCTCGCCGCGCTCGCCGTCGCCGGCTGGGCGGGGTGGCGCGATCCGGTCGCCGTCCGGGTGCTGGCGACGATCGGTGCCTATCTCGTCCTCCTCGCGCTGTTCGCGCGCGCCGACAATTTCTACTGGGCGCTGATGATCGCGCCCATCGCGCTGCCCGGCCTCGCCTTCGTGCCCGACCTGCTGCGCGATCTCGCCGCCGGCGCGCTCGACAGGCGACGGATCACCGTGCGACGGGTGGTGCGATGAAGCGGGTCCTCCTGATCGTCGGCGGCGGCATCGCGGCGTACAAGGCGTGCGAGCTCGTCCGCCTGCTCCGGCGGCGCGGCCACGCCGTCCGGTGCGTCCTGACCGACGGCGCGCAGCATTTCGTCACCCCCATGACCCTGGCGGCGCTCAGCGAAGACAAGGTCCACACCACCTTGTGGGACCTCAAGGACGAGGTCGAGATGGGGCACATCCAGCTCAGCCGTCAGGCCGACCTCGTCGTCGTCGCCCCCGCCACCGCCGACCTCCTGGCGAAGATGGCTGCGGGGCATGCCGACGACCTCGCGACGACGCTGCTCCTCGCCACCGACAAGCCGGTGCTCGCCGCCCCGGCGATGAACGTGCGGATGTGGACCCACCCCGCCACCGCCCGCAACGTCGCCCGCCTCCGCGCCGACGGGGTCGCCGTGCTGGAACCCGACAAGGGACCGATGGCGTGTGGCGAGTACGGCCCCGGCCGCCTGCCCGAGCCCCCGGCGATCGCCGATGCGATCGACGCGATGCTCCGCGATTGGCCCCTCAAGGATCACCATGTCCTCGTCACCGCCGGCCCGACCCACGAACCGATCGACCCCGTCCGCTACATCGCCAACCGCTCCTCGGGACGGCAGGGCTTCGCGATCGCCGAGGCACTCGCCCGCGCCGGCGCGAGCGTGACGCTGGTGGCCGGTCCGGTGACGCTCCCCACCCCCGCCGGGGTGACCCGCGTCGACGTCGAGACCGCACGCGAGATGGCGGCCGCCGTCGAGGCGGCGCTGCCCGCGGATGCCGCGGTGATGGTCGCCGCGGTCGCCGACTGGCGGGTCGAGACGGCGGGGCAGAAGGTCAAGAAGGGTGTGGACGCCCCCGCACTGGCGCCGGTCGAGAACCCCGACATCCTCGCGAGCCTCGCCGCCTCGGCGCGCCGCCCCCGCCTCCTCGTCGGCTTCGCCGCGGAAACCGAGGCCGTGATCGACCACGCGGTCGCCAAGCGCGCGCGCAAGGGCTGCGACTGGATCGTCGCCAACGACGTGTCTGGCGAGGTATTCGGCGGGGATGCCAACACCGTCCACCTCGTCACCGCCGACGGGGTCGAAAGCTGGGAGCGGCAGTCCAAGCAGCAGGTCGCCGCCCGCCTGGCCGACCGCATCGTGGCAGCGTTGCTCGCTCCGCCAGGATCGACCCGGCCCTGACCTTCCCCTGACCTTTCAAGGCCCGCATGACCCACCCGATCACCATCGCCGTCCGCCGCCTCCCCCACGGCGCCGACCTCCCCCTCCCCCGCTACGCCACCACGGGCGCGGCGGGGATGGATGTGGTCGCCGCCGAGGACCTGACCCTCGCCCCCGGCGCGCGCGCGGCGGTGGCGACCGGCTTCTGCCTCGCCATTCCCCACGGTTACGAAGTCCAGGTGCGGCCCCGCTCGGGCCTCGCGCTCAAGCACGGCATCACCTGCCTCAACACCCCCGGCACGATCGACGCGGACTATCGCGGCGAGGTGAAGGTGATCCTCGCCAATCTCGGCCAGGAGCCGTTCGCGGTGGTCCGCGGCGAGCGCATCGCCCAGCTCGTCCCAGCCCCCGTCCAGCGCGCCGACCTCGCCGAGGTCGCGTCGCTGGACGACACCGACCGCGGCACCGGCGGGTTCGGCTCGACCGGGCGGTGATCCTCTCCGACGCCGAGCTCGATCGCTACGCCCGCCACATCGTCCTGAAGGAGGTCGGGGGCGCGGGGCAGGCGCGGCTCAAGGCGGCACGCGTGCTGGTGGTCGGCGCGGGCGGGATCGGGTCACCGGTGATCCAGTATCTCGCCGCCGCCGGCGTCGGACGGTTGCGGCTGGTCGACGACGACGCGGTCAGCCGCTCCAACCTCCAGCGCCAGACTATCTTCGCCACCACCGATGTCGGCCGCCCCAAGGTGGCCGTTGCCGCCGAGGCCGCGCGCCGCCTCAACCCGCTGGTCGCGGTCGAACCGGTGTCGGGGCGGCTCGACGTGGCGAACGCGCCCGCGCTCATCACCGGTTGCGACGTGGTGGTCGACGGCTGTGACAATTTCCGGACCCGGCTTCTGGTCGCCGACGCGGCACTCGCCGCGCGGGTTCCGCTGGTGTCGGCGGCGGTGGGACAGTTCGAGGGCCAGCTCGGCGTCTATCGCGGTTGGGAGGCGGACCGCCCCTGCTATCGCTGCTTCGTCGGTGCGGCCCCCGACCGCGAGGCGGGAAGCTGCGCGGAGGACGGGGTGCTCGGCCCGGTCACCGGCATCCTCGGCAGCCTCGCCGCACTGGAGGCGATCCGCGCGGTCGTCCCGTTCGGCGGCGATCCCGCCGGCAAGCTCCTCTTGGTCGACACGCTGGCCTTCCGGTTCCGCACCCTGGGGCTGCCGAAGGACCCGGGCTGCCCCGCGTGCGGCGGGGCGAGTTCGGGATGGCGCGCCCATCCCTGACCGTTCGTCCGGCGGGAAACGTCGCTCGGGGCCGAGGCCGGCGGGTAGTAGACCGGTCTACCGCAGCAGCGCCGCCGCGAACGCGCGCACCTGCGGGCCGATGTCCTCGCGCCCGAGCGCCAGCGCGAGATTGGCCTGGATGTACCCCGCCTTGTCGCCGCAGTCGTAGCGATCGCCGTCGAAGCGGAAGCCGTGAAAGGGCTGCGTCCCGATCAGCTGCGCCATCGCATCGGTCAGCTGGATCTCGCCCCCCGCCCCTGTCTCGTGCGCGTCGAGGATTTTCATAACCTCCGGCTGGAGGATGTAGCGACCCGGGATCATCAGGTTCGACGGCGCCTTGCCCTTCGGCTTCTCGACCAGCGCCTGCACCTCGACCAGCCGCCCGTCATCGGTGCCCGGCGAGATGATGCCGTACTTGTCGGTCTCGCTGTCGGGCACCTCCAGCGCGCCGACGACGTTGCCGCCGACCCTTCCGTAGGCCTCCACCATCTGGCGCATGAAACCGCCGACCATCAGCTCGTCGGGCAGCAGCACCGCGAACGGTTCGTTGCCGACGATCTCCCGCGCGCACCAGACCGCGTGGCCGAGCCCCAGCGGCTCCTGCTGGCGGACATAGACCGGGCTGCCCGGCTGCATGCGGATGCCCTCGATCGCGTCCAGCGACTTGCCGCGGGCGCGCATCGTGTCCTCCAGTTCGTAGGACACGTCGAAATGGTCCTCCAGCGCGCCCTTGCCACGGCCGGTGACGAAGATGATCTGCTCGATCCCGGCTTCCAGCGCCTCCTCCACCGCGTACTGGATCAGCGGCTTGTCGACCACCGTCAGCATTTCCTTCGGCATCGCCTTGGTCGCGGGAAGGAAGCGGGTACCCAGCCCCGCCACGGGGAATATGGCCTTGCGGACCGGGGGGATCGTCATTCACGAGGCTCCACGATTTATCGGCGGAGGCTTATCGCCGGCCCACGCCGCCGCAAGGGTTAAGTGATGCACCTCGGTTAGGCGCTCCTTAAAGCTCCAGGGCTATGGATGCGCGCATGGCCAAGGTCCTCCTCGTCTTCGGCACCCGGCCCGAGGCGATCAAGATGTTCCCCGTCGCCCGCGCGCTCGCGGCGGTACCGGGTCTTACCGTCCGCACCTGCGTCACCGCGCAGCACCGCGGCATGCTCGACCAGGTGCTGGCGGTGGCCGGGCTGGCGCCGGATATCGACCTCGACCTGATGGAACCCGGGCAGACCCTCGATCGGCTGACCTCGCGCCTCCTGACGGGGATCGGCGAGGTGCTGGACCGGGAGAGGCCCGACCGGGTCGTGGTACAGGGCGACACCGCCACCGCGATGGCCGGGGCGCTCGCCGCCTATTACCGCAAGCTGCCGGTGGCGCATGTCGAGGCGGGGTTGCGGTCGGGCGATATCCATCATCCCTGGCCCGAGGAGGTCAACCGGCGGATGATCGCCCCCATCGCCGACCTGCACTTCGCCCCTACCCCGACCGCCGCTGCCGCCCTCGCGCGCGAGAACGTGACCGCCGGGGTGGAGGTCACCGGCAACACCGTAATCGACGCGCTGCTCTGGACCCGCGGTCGGATCGTCGCCGATCCGTCGCTCGCCGCCGGGCTCGACGATGTCGCGGCGCGCTTCGCCGGCAGGCGCATCGTCCTCGTGACCACGCATCGCCGCGAGAATTTCGGCGACGGCATGGCGGGCATCGCCCGCGCGATCGCCCGCCTCGCCGATCGTCCGGATACCGCCGTGCTGTTCCCCATGCACCCGAATCCGCAGGTGGGTGCCGTCATGGACGCGGTGCTGGGCACCCACGTCGGCGTCGCCCGGATCGATCCTCTCGACTACCCCCATTTCGTCCGCGCGCTGGAACTCGCGGACCTTGTGCTGACCGACTCCGGCGGTGTCCAGGAGGAAGCGCCCGCGCTGGGACGCCCGGTGCTGGTGATGCGGGAGACGACCGAGCGACCCGAGGGTATCGCGGCGGGCACCGCGCGTCTGGTCGGCACCGACGAGGATCGCATCGCCGCCGAGGTCACGCGGCTGCTCGACGATCCGGCCGCCCATGCCGCCATGGCCCGCGCCCACAATCCGTTCGGGGACGGCAAGGCCGCGGCGCGGATCGCGGCGACCCTCGCCGGCAGTCACGGCCTGGTGACGCAATCCCGATAGTCGGGGTTGGCGGCGGGACCTCGGGGGCGACCTGAGCGCGGTTGCGGGTCCCGGCCTGGAGACCTATAGCCATCGCCTTCCCTCAGGTGTGCCATGTTGCGTAAGCTTTTCGGCGCGGCCCGCGCCCCCGCGTCCGGTGCCCGTATCCCAGCGGGAGAACGGGTCTATGCCGTGGGCGACATCCACGGACGGCTCGACCTGCTGGACGATCTGCTCGGGCGGATCGAAGACGACCGCTTGGCCCGCTTACCAGCCCGCACCACGCTCATTTTCCTGGGCGATCTGGTCGATCGCGGCCCCCAATCAGCGGCCGTGATCGAACGGCTCGCGACCTTGCCTGCCACGGTCGCCGACGCGGTACGCTTCATTACCGGCAATCACGAGGAGATTTTTCTCGACGCGCTCGCGGGCGACGCGAAGGCGCTGCGTCTGTTCTGCCGCGTGGGTGGGCGGGAGACGGTGCTGAGCTACGGCATGGATGCCGGCGAGTATGAACGGCTCGACTATGCCGAGCTCGCGGCACGGATGGTCGAGTTGGTCCCCGCATCGCACCGGACGTTCCTGTTGGGGTTCGAGGAAATGGTGACCATCGGCGACTACGCCTTTGTTCATGCCGGTGTCCGGCCCGACATACCTTTTGACCGGCAGAGCTCCGCCGACCTCCGCTGGATCCGCAGCGGCTTCCTCGACCACCGCACGCCGCTGGAACGCATGGTGGTCCACGGCCACACGATCGAAGCGACCCCTGCCTTCCGCCCGCACCGGATCGGAATCGATACGGGGGCTTACGAGACGGGAATACTTACGGCCCTCGGGATCGAGGGCGAAGGGACTTGGCTGGTGCAGACCGCGGGCTGATGGAACGACGGTATTGCTTCGGTGCAACAGGCCGGATCGATAGCGGGGGAACAGACGTTCTGCGGTTGCGCCGCATCATGGTTCATGGCACTGGCGTGATGAACGACTTTTCAAAGAGGGAACTGGACATGCGTCTCGGTAAGTATCTGGCGGCCGCTGCTGCTGCCACTCTGGCGGTTGCGCCTGCGATGGCCGCCCCCGTCAATGCGGCGGCCAGCCTGTCGGTTGCGAAGGCCGCACGCGCCAGCACGGCCACTGCGAAGAAGAACGAGCTCGCCGGTGGCGGCGTGATCGTGGCGATCATCGCCGCTGCGGCCGTGATCGCGGGTATCGTCATCGTCGCTAACGAGGACGACTCCGACAGCAACTGAGCGCAGCTCGGTGCAGTGATTAGGGGCGGCCGGGCAACTGGTCGCCCCTTTTCGTTTCAGGGCTGGCGCTGAGCGCCGCTTCCTCTCCGCAAGGTGTCGACTGTAAGCGCCATACGCCTTGTCCCCCACACCGACGCTCAAGCAGCGCATGTGAGATAGCCGATCGATCCTGTGGCCCAGCCAGAGCGGCTGCGGAAACGCGCGGCCCCCAACTTCCACCGCGATATGCAGCCGCGGCTTCACGCCCGTGACGTAGCCAACAAACGACGAGGACGCTGTCGATCGTTCCACGACGGGAGCGGAAGCGGCGCCGCATTGCCGAGATACGGTCTTTACGGTGCCGGAACCGGCCTACTTTCAATGCAGCGTAGGTCACCAACGTTCGGTGGCGGTGAAGAGGAATGCATTCGAGCAGCCTGCCGCGTCGATCAGCCCGTGCCGCAATCCTCACATACCCGCTTAACCGCAACGGCGCGCATCGTTGCTGAGGAACGACACACGATGAGATCAGCGGATCAGGCGGGCATCGGTGCCCGCCTTGGCCCTGGAGCCGTCAACGTTCGCCGGTCGCATCCGGGATCGGCGGCGTGGCGCCACCCGGCATGCCGCCACCCATCATCTGCTGCTGCTGGAGGCGGCGAACGGTCGCCTCCGGCAGGAAGTCGACGAGTTCGACGTCGAACTCCAGCGTCGAATTGGCGGGTATCGGCCCCTTCGCCTCGGCCCCGTAGCCGAGCTCCGGCTTGATCCAGAGGCGATACTTGGCGCCCTTGGTCATCAGCTTCAGCCCCTCGGAGAAGCCGGGAACCACCGCGTTGACGGGGAAGGGGGTCGGGCGTTCCGACTTGTCGAACACCGTCCCGTCCGCGAGCCGGCCGGTATATTGCACCAGCGCGATATCGGTATCGGTCGGATGCGGCGCATCGGGCGCGCCCGCCTTCACCACCTGATAGCGGAGGCCCGAGGGAGTCACGCCGATACCGGGATCGCCTTTCCAGGCGAGCGCCAGCGCCGCAAGCGCCGCCACGGCGATGCCGATCCACAGCCAGACGAGATAGCCGCGCTTTACGGGCTGGAGCGGGACGGCGGTGACGTTGGACATGGCGGCATCCGATCGGAGGGTGCCGGGCTCCCGTGGCGGATCGGCCGTCACATCACGGGTCGGCCGTCACCGGGATATTGGTCGGCGGCATCAGGCCCGTACGCGCGCGATTGGGCGCGTACGGGCATAAGGATCACCGCGCGCCGTCGCGCTCGGCGCGCTTGCGCTCCAGCTTGCGGGCGCGGCGGACCGCGGCGGCACGCTCGCGCGCACGCTTCTCCGACGGCTTCTCGTAGTGGCGGCGCAGCTTCATCTCACGATACACGCCCTCGCGCTGCAGCTTCTTCTTCAGCGCGCGCAGGGCCTGGTCGACGTTGTTATCGCGAACGATGATCTGCATGGAAACCAACAACTCCGGACTAATAGCAAGAGCGGCCGCGGACACCTGTCCGCGCCGTCATCGACCGGCCGCTTAGCAGCACCCCCCCGCCTAAGCAAGGTCGCGTGACCGGTGTGGCATCGATGACACGGTCCGGAGGCCAACGCCCCCGTGTTGCAGCGTCGCAATCCGGACGATACCTGACGACATGATGCCGCCGTCATGCTCCAGCCCGCCCAACGCCTCGATCCGACGCTCGCGGCCGCACCGGCCGAACACGGCATGATCGCCGATCAGGCGCGGCTGCTGATCGTCGACGATGATCCCGAAATCCGCGACCTGACCGCGGGTTTCCTGCGCCAGCACGGCTACCACGTCGACACGGCGGAGGATGCGGATGCGATGCGCAGGGCGTTGGCCCGCGACGCCTATGCGCTGCTGGTGCTCGACGTGATGATGCCGGGCGAGGACGGCCTGTCGGTCCTCCGCTCGCTCGACCGCGCCACCGCGCCGCCGGTGATCGTCCTGTCGGTGATCGGCGAGGAGGTCGACCGCATCGTCGGCCTGGAGATGGGCGCCGACGACTACATCGCCAAGCCGGCGAACCCGCGCGAGCTGCTCGCCCGCATCCGCTCGGTCCTGCGCCGTCAAGGAGCACGGCCGGGAAGCGAGGCCGGCGCGGCCCCGCCGACCGGATCGCAGCGCGGCTGGCTGCGCTTCGCGGGATGGCGGCTCGATCCGCTGGGGCGCGAGCTGGTCGACCCGGACGAGGTCGTCATCAACCTGTCGGACGGCGAGTTCCGGTTGCTGATGGCGCTGGTCGAGCATCCCCGCCGGGTGCTCAGCCGCGATTTCCTGCTCGACCGGTCCCGCGGGATCAACGCCGAGCAGTTCGACCGGGCGATCGACGTCCAGGTCAGCCGGCTCCGCCGCAAGCTCCAGCGCGGCGGCGAGGAGTTGATCCGGACGGTGCGCAACGAAGGTTATATGTTCGCGGTCGATGTCGAGCGGCGCTGACGCGCGGGGGACCGTCGCCCCGGGGGGCGCCTATCGCGACCGCGTCGGCGCCGCTCGGGCGGGGCGCCCGCTCGCCTGGCCCATCTTCACGCTGGTGATCGCTTCCGTCGTGCTCGCCGCCGTGTTCAATTTCGTCATCACCTTCAGCGGCCCGCCGCCGGACGCGCCGCGCCGCGGGATGGAGGGCATCGCTCACCTGCTCCGCACCGGCGTCCAGCCGGACGGTCCCGGGCCGCGGCTTGACTTCGGGCGAACGGCCGCCCGCCCGGCACCGCCGCCCGGCACGGTCGCCGACCCGGTGGCGGCTGGTCGGCTAGCGGCGGCGCTCGGCGCGGCACGCGCCGACGTCCTCGCCTTTGTCCCGCCCGGCGATCGCCGCTTCGGGAATGCGTTCCCGGGCCGGTTCCTGTTCGCCTGGCGGACGGCGGGTGTTTGGCGGCTGGTCGAGGATCGCGGGCCGCCGCTGTTCCTGCGTTGGCACTGGATCACGCTCCTGTCGATGATCGCGGCGGTTCTCGCACTGGCGGTCCCCGCCTGGATGCTGGCCCAGGCGATCGCCCGGCCGCTGCGCGCGCTGGCGGCGGCGGCGGGCGGCGCGCGGGCGGGCATGCCGCTGGCGCCGCTGCCCGCGGGCGGGTCGCGCGAGGTGCGGGCACTGGCGACGGCGGTGGCGGGAATGCATGGCCGGCTGACCCATTATGCTGAAGGACGTACCGCGATGCTCGCCGCCATCGCCCACGATCTCGGCACCCCCCTGTCGCGACTTTCGTTCCGGGTCGAACATCTGCCCGAGGCGGCGCGCGCCAAGGCGGCCGCCGACATCGAGGAGATGCGCGCGATGATCGGGGCGGCGCTACGCTTCGCCCGCGACGACCTCGCCGGCACCGCGACCCAGCGGCTCGATCTCGGCAGCCTGCTGGACAGCCTGGCGACCGACATGGCCGACACCGGGGCGCCGGTGACGCTGTTCACCGGCCCGCGCGCGATCGTCCGCGGCGATCCGATGGCGCTGCGTCGCCTGTTCGGCAACCTGGTCGAGAACGCGATCCGCTACGGCGACGAGGCGCGGGTCGGCTGGACCGTCGTGGACGGGCGGGCGGTGGTGACGGTGGAGGACCGCGGGCCCGGCATCGACCCGGCGCAAGCCGAGGCGCTTTTCGAGCCCTTCGTCCGCGGCGAACGGTCGCGCAACCGTGCGACCGGCGGCACGGGGCTCGGCCTGGCGATCGTGCGCTCGATCGCCGAACGGCACGGCGGCCGTGCATTCCTGGCGAACGGAACGGCGGGCGCCCGTGCCACGGTGGAGCTGCCCCTGTCGGCCTAGCGACCGGATGGCGGCGGGCGTTGCAACATGCTGCAACATTGACGTCGGCTTCCGACAAACCAGCGCAACGCGAAGGGTGAAGAAGCGGGTCATCGGTTCACAGGGAACAGCGCAGATGTCCGCCCACCACCACCATCATCATCATGACGACGAACCCGCTCACGGCCACAGCCTGGCCGAGGACCTGATCGCGATGGAGCGCCAGGTCGCCGACCGCCGCCGCGCGCTCAAGTGGTTCGCCGGCGCGGGCACAGCCGCCCTGGTCGCGGGCTGCGGCGGGTCCGGCGGCTCCTCGTCCGGCAGCGTGTCGGTGGTGTCGGGCACCGCGTCGAGCGCAACCCCCACGCCGACCCCCACCGCAACGGCCACGCCGACGCCGACCGCCACGGCGACCTCGACCGTGTCCAGCTGCATCGTCGATCCGACCGAGACCGCCGGGCCTTACCCGGGCGACGGCACCAACACGTCGGCGGGATCAACCAGCAACGTGCTGGTTTCCAGCGGCATCGTCCGGTCGGACATCCGCGCCAGCTTCCTGACGACCACCACGGTCGCGACGGGCGTGCTGGTCAAGCTGACCCTGACGGTAGTCAACGTGAACGCCTCGTGTGCGCCGCTCGCCGGCTATGCCGTGTATCTGTGGCATGCGGATCGGAACGGCAACTATTCGCTCTACAGCGGCGCCGCGAGCGAGAGCTACCTGCGCGGCGTGCAGGTCACCGACGCCAACGGCCAGGTGACCTTCACCACCATCTTCCCGGCCTGCTATGACGGGCGCTGGCCGCACATGCATTTCGAGGTGTTCTCGTCGCTGTCCAACGCGACCAGCGGCCGGTACGCCGTGCTGACCTCCCAGCTGGCGATGCCGAGCGCGGTCTGCACTGCGGTTTACGCCGACACCACCACTTATCCCAGCAGCGCGACCCGCTTCACCCGCGTGTCGTTGTCAAGCGACGGCGTCTTCGGCGACAACACGTCGGCGCAGATCGCCCAGCAGACCCCCGCTTTCACCGGCAGCACCAGCGCAGGCTATGCCGCCACGGCCCTGATCGGCATCGCCCGCTAGCCGGACAATGCCCACGAGACGGCGCGGCTGCTCCCCTGTCGCCGCGTCGTACCCCGGCGGCCCCCCCCTGTGGCCGCCGGGGCCCCGACCTCGGCCCCCGCGGCGCGTACCTGCCGCGGGGGCGTTTTTGCTTTTGCGGGGACGCACGGTAGAGCGCGCGACATGACCGGCACGCCCCTCGTCCTCTACAACAGTCTTTCCCGATCGCCCGAGCGCTTCGAGCCGATCGACCCGGCGACGATCCGCGTCTACTCCTGCGGTCCGACCGTCTACCATGACGCCCATATCGGCAACCTGCGCGCCTACGTCTTTACCGACACGCTCAGCCGCACGCTGACCTGGAAGGCGGCGGCGATGGGCTGGGGGTCGCTCACCCACATCATCAACATCACCGACGTCGGTCATCTCACCTCCGATGCCGACGCGGGCGACGACAAGATGGAGGTGCGGGCGCGGGAGACGGGACAGGACATCTGGGCGATCGCCGCGCATTACACCGCGGCCTTCAAGAACGATCTTGCGGCGCTCAACATCCGCCCCCCGTCGCGCTTCCCGCTGGCGACGGACCATGTCGAGGGCATGATCGCCTGGGGCCGGGCGATCGCCGAGCGGCACTGCTACCGGCTTCCGGACGGGCTCTACTTCGACACCTCGACCGTGCCGGACTACGGCCGCCTCGCGGGATCGCACGGGTCCGAGCCGGACGCCGCGCGAGAGAGCCGGATCGGCGACACCGACGGCAAGCGCCAGCCCGCGGACTTCGCTATCTGGCGCGCGTCCCCGCCCGGCGAGACGCGCCAGATGGAATGGGACAGCCCGTGGGGCCGCGGTGCGCCCGGCTGGCATCTCGAATGCTCGGTGATGAGCCGCCGGTATCTCGGCGAGCGGTTCGACATCCACACTGGCGGCATCGACCACCGCGAGATCCACCACCCCAACGAGATCGCGCAAAATCAGGCGATGAGCGGCACGTCCGACACCGGCGCCACCTTCTGGATGCACAACAATTTCGTCGTCCAGCGCGCGGGAAAGATGTCGAAATCGGCGGGCGAGTTCCTGACCCTCGACGCGCTGTCGGCGCGCGGCTTCCACCCCCTCGCCTATCGGCTGATGTGCCTTCAGGCGCATTACCGGTCGGAAATGGAGTTCGGATGGGATGGGCTGGCGGCGGCGCAGACCCGGCTCAAGCGGCTGGTCCAGACCGTGGAGGCGCTGCGGGCACGCCCCGCGACACCGTCGACCGCCGCGGCAGCCCCGTATCTGGAACGGCTCGATGTGGCGGTCGCGGACGACCTCAACACGCCGCGGGCCTTGCCGGTGCTGGACGAGCTGCTCGCCGACAAGCGCGTCGCCCCGTCCGACCGGCTGGCGGCGCTGGCCGGGTTCGACGCGGTGCTGGGGCTTGACCTGTCGACACTTCGACGCGCGGACCTGCGGGTGCGGCCCGCCGGCGCGGCGCTGACCGAAGAAGAGGTCGAGGTACGCCTGGCCGGGCGGCGCGACGCGCGAGCCGCCAGGGATTTCGCGCGCTCGGACGCGATCCGCGACGGCTTGTCGGCTTCCGGGATCGAGGTGATGGACGGCGATCCGCTCGGCTGGGACTGGCGGCCGTCAGTCTAGCGGCTGGTCCCGCGTCGCGAGCACCGGCGGCAGATAGGGGGTCGGCGCATCGGCCGGAACGGCGGCGATCTCCGCCTCCAGCGCCCGCGCCCGCGCACCCGCCGATCCATGGGTGCGCGCGCGGAAGAAACCGCCGCCGACCTCGCCACCATGCGCCCGCCAGAAGGCCGGCGCGGACGCCGGATCGTAGCCGGCATTGCGCAGGAGGTGGAGCCCAAGCAGGTCGGCCTCGTCCTCCGTGCGGCGGAACAGGCGGCGGTTGCGGCCGAACTCGGCGAGCAGGCCCCATTTCACCCCCGCCGCCTCCAGCCGGACACGGTGGCGCAGGATGACGTGGGCAAGCTCGTGCGCCACCACCACCGCGATCTCGGCATCGGTGTAGCGCTCGAAGAACCGCACGCCGAGCTGGACCACCCGTCCGTCGGACGAGGCCGACAGGCCGGGGCCGAGCAGCACCTCGAACGCGGCGCGGCAACCGGGCGACGCGGCGAGCGTCACCGTCCGCCCGTCCGCCAGCCGCCACCGGGTCGGGCGGTCGGCGGGAAGGCCGGCGACCAGCGCGATTGCGGCATCGCGGGTCGCGCTGGTGCCTGCGCCGCCGCCAGTGTCCCCTGGCGCAGGCACGGCACGCTCCCCGACCGCCTCCACCCCATCGCCGGCGGCGAGCGCCCCGGCGGCGGCCGAGCCGGGCACCACGGCTTCCACCGACACCGGCGCGGGGAAGCCGAACACCCGCCGGACGGTGGCGCGATCGGCGGCGTCGTACTGGTCGATCGCGTGGAGCACCGCACCGGTCGCGGGCTGGCGCTCGCGGCACAACGCGACGTTGGCGGTGACCAGCCGGTGGGCGATGGTGGCGAGCCGCAGGTCGACGCCGCGCAGCGCCTCGAACCCGGCGGCGTCCAGCCGCTGCGCCGGTGCGGGACCGGCGGCGACGAGGGCGACCGGCATGAGGAGCAGCGGGAGGAAGCGCATCGCTTCGCCATACCCGCACCCCTCGACCCGCGCCACGCGCGAGGTAGAAGAGCGGATGACCAAGGCCGTGCTTCCCGCCCTCGCCCGCCCGCTGCTCGAGCCGCATCTGCCGGCGGACCTCGACGTCGCCTGGTTCTCGACACCTGCGGAAGCGTGCGCCGCGATCGCCGATGCCGAGATCGCGTGGGTCGACATGCAGCCCACCGCCCTGGTCGCCGACGCGATCCGCGCCGGCGGCCCCGCCCTGCGCTGGGTGACCACGATCTACGCCGGCCTCGACGCCTTCCCCCTCCCCCTCCTCGCCGAGCGTGGGGTCACCGTCACCAATGGATCCGGGATCAACGCGGTCGCGGTCGCGGAATATGCGATCATGGCGATGCTGGTCGCCGCCAAGCGGTACGACCGGGTGGTCCGCGCGCAGGACGCCCGCGAATGGCCGCGCGACGCGCCGGGTAAGGTCGAGCTCGCAGGGACCCGCGCGCTGGTCGTCGGCTACGGCACGATCGGGCGGGCGATCGGCGAGCGGCTCGCCGCATTCGGGGTTGAGGTGACGGGGGTGACCCGCTCCGGGTGGGACGGCACGCTGGCACGCGATAGCTGGCGCGCACGGCTCAGCGAGGCGGACTGGCTGGTTCTCGCCGCACCCTCCACCGGCGAGACCCGCGCGATGATCGGTGCCGCGGAACTCGCCGCGATGAAGCCCGGAGCGTGGCTGGTGAATATCGCGCGGGGCGACATGGTCGATCAGGACGCGCTGGTCGCTGCACTCCGTGCGGGACGGATCGGCGGCGCGTTCCTCGACCCGACCGACCCGGAGCCGCTGCCTGCCGATCACCCGCTGTGGACCGCCCCCGACTGCCTCTTGTCGATGCACCTGTCCGGTCGCAGCCAGACCACCATGTTCGCCCGGGGGGCGGCGCTGTTCCTCGACAACCTCGCCGCACGGCGCGCCGGACGGCCGATGCGCAACGTCGTGGATCTTGATGCAGGTTACTGAAGCCGGGCAGCTCACAAGGATCTAAAAACCGATGCATTGATCCCGCGCGATCACGACCCTAGACGCGCGGCGAGCAGCAAATCATGGGTCGCATCTTGGAAGCACGTCTGCTGGTCGCCTACGGGCTGTTGTTTGGCATCGCGCTGGCCGGTGGCATCGGTGGCATGATCTATGCCCGCAGGCGCGGCGCGCGCCGGCGGCGGCTGCGCGGCATCAAGAGCTATAATTCGGTCGCGCGCCACTGAGCCGACATGGGCATCGGGGCCGGCGGAAAGGCGCTTTCTTGATCCCCGGCCGGATCGGGCGCATGGGCGAGGGACCCGATCCAAGAGGACCTGCCGCCATGCCCGCCCCCTGGTCCCCCGATAGTTGGACCGCGCACGAGGCGCGGCAGATGCCTACTTACCCCGATCAGGCGGCGCTTGCCACGACGCTGGACGCGTTGCGCAGCTACCCGCCGCTGGTCTTCGCGGGCGAGGCGCGTCACCTGACGACCGCGCTCGCCGAGGTATCGGCGGGTCGGGCGTTCCTGCTCCAGGGCGGAGACTGCGCCGAAAGCTTCGCCGAGTTCCACCCGAACACCATTCGCGACACCTTCCGCGTGATCCTGCAAATGGCGGTGGTCCTGACCTACGCCTCCAAGCTGCCGGTGGTGAAGCTGGGACGGATGGCGGGGCAGTTCGCCAAGCCCCGCTCCGCCCCGACCGAGACGATCGACGGGGTCGAGCTGCCCAGTTACCGCGGCGACAACGTCAACGACATCGCCTTCACGCCGGAAGGCCGCATCCCCGACCCGCAGCGGCTGATCCGCGGCTACACCCAGTCGGCGGCGACGCTGAACCTGCTGCGCGCCTTTGCGCAGGGGGGCTACGCGAACCTTCATCAGGTCCACCGCTGGACCCACGACTTCATGGGCCGCAGCCCGTGGGCGAAGAAATATGCCGAAACCGCCGACCGGATCGGCGAGGCGCTCGACTTCATGGCCGCTTGCGGGATCGACCCGGAGACGGTGCCCCAGCTGTCCCAAACCCATTTCTACACCAGCCACGAGGCGCTGCACCTGCCCTATGAGCAGGCGATGACCCGGCAGGACTCGCTGACCGGCGACTGGTACGACACCTCCGCGCACTTCCTGTGGATCGGCGACCGCACCCGGTTCGAGGGATCGGCGCATGTCGAGTTCCTGCGCGGCATCGGCAACCCGATCGGGGTGAAGTGCGGCCCCAGCCTAGACCCGGACGCGCTCCTCCGGATGCTCGACACGCTCAACCCGCGGCGGCTGCCCGGGCGGATGACGCTGATCACCCGCTACGGCTTTGACAGGATCGAGGCGCATCTGCCGCGCCTGGTCCGTGCGGTGACGCGCGAGGGGCATCCGGTGATCTGGTCGTGCGATCCGATGCACGGCAACACCGTCCAGGCGGCGACCGGCTACAAGACCCGCCCCTTCGACCGCATCCTGGCGGAGGTGCGCGGCTTCTTCGCGGTGCACCGGGCGGAGGGGACCCATGCCGGCGGCATCCATGCCGAGATGACTGGCCAGAACGTCACCGAGTGCACCGGCGGCGCGGTGGACGTGACCGAGCAGAGCCTCGCCGACCGCTACCACACCCATTGCGATCCCCGCCTCAACGCGGGCCAGAGCCTGGAAATGGCGTTCCTGCTCGCCGAGATGCTGAACGCCGAGATGGCCGAACGCCGCCGCGACGCGGCGTGATGGGCGCGGCGCGGAGCGGGCGCAACTACCCGCTTGACGCCCGCCCCGCCCCCGCCTAACAGCGCGCCTCCACCGCGAACGGCCCCTTCGTCTAGCGGTCTAGGACGTCGCCCTCTCACGGCGAAAACACGGGTTCGAGTCCCGTAGGGGTCACCACCTGCATCGGTCGGCGCGGTTCACTCGGTGCTGGCATCCGCAATTGTCTCTCCAGCGACGTGCCCGTGATTGGCGCGTGACGCATCGCGCGCGGTCGCTAAAAGACGGTCAACAAGGGGACCGTGAATCATGCGCCGCACCGCCACTGCCATCGCCGCCTGCCTGTTCGCCGTCGAGCTATGCGCGCAGGTCGCGCCGCCACCCACCCAGCAGCCGGTCGAACGGACCCAGGCCCCCGAGAACCGGGCGACGAGCCCGACCTCCGACGGTGCCGCGCTGCCGCCGCCTACGCCCTCCGCCGTGCCTGTCCCGGCCCCCGCGGCGAACGCCGACACCCGACCGAACCCCGCCGCTTCTGCCGCGAAGCCTGCCAAATGGGACGTGAATGCGCCGCGCGGCATGACCACTCGCGAGGTTCGGATCGACACGGACGAGGGCAGCTGGATGAACGTCGACGTGTCGCGCGACGGCCGCACGATCGCGTTCGACATGCTGGGCGACATCTACGTCATGCCGTTCGCCGGCGGCACCCCGACCCGGATCGCCGCGGGTCTCGCCTTTGAGCACCAGCCGCGCTTCTCGCCGGACGGGACGCGGATCGCCTTTACGTCCGATCGCGGCGGCGGCGACAACATCTGGGTGATGAACGTCGACGGCACCGACAAGCGCGCGGTCACCAAGGAGGAGTTCCGCCTTCTCAATCAGCCGAGCTGGAGCCCGGACGGGCGGTTCATCGCGGCGAAAAAGCATTTCACCACCGGCCGCAGCCTCGGCACCGGCGAGGTGTGGCTGTACCACGCGTCGGGCGGCGGCGGGGTGCAGCTGGTCAAGCGCGCCAGCGAGCAGCTTCAGAAGGAGCTCGGCGAGCCGATCTACGCCGCCGACGGCAGGTCGATCTACTACACCCGCAACACCACGCCGGGCCCGATCTTCGAATACGCCCAGAACAGCCGCACCGCGCTGTTCGATATCGAGCGCTACGACCTCGACACCGGCGAGGTCGAGACCGCGGTCACCGGTGTCGGCGGCTCGGTCCGCCCCACCCCGAGCCGCGACGGCAAGCGGATCGCCTTTGTGCGGCGGCAGGACAACAGGACCAGGCTGTGGGTCAAGGACCTCGCCACCGGGATCGAGCGGGTCGTCTACGGCGACCTCGACCGGGACGTGCAGGAGACCTGGGCGGTCACCGGCGTGTACCCCAACATGGCCTGGACCCCGGGCGACCGCGAGATCGTCTTCTGGGCGGGCGGCAAGCTGCGCCGGGTCGCCCCGGACGGATCGGGCGCGGCGGTGATCCCCTTCCGCGTCGCCGACACCCGCGTGGTGATCGACGCGACGCACCCGGCGGTGGCGGTATCGCCCGACCGCATCGTCACCCGCATGCCCCGATGGGCCAGCGTCTCGCCCAACGGGCGGCAGGTGGTGTTCGAGACGCTGGGCAAGCTGTGGATCCGCCCGGTCGCTGGCGGCGCGGCCCGGCGGCTGACCCGCGGCGCGGACGAGATGGAGCTGTGGCCGAGCTGGTCGCGCGACGGGCGGCAGGTCGTCTTCGTCGGCTGGACGGATGCCGGGCTGGGGCAGGTGAAGACGGTCGCCGCGACCGGCGGCGCGCCGCGCACGGTGACCGCCGTCGCCGGCCACTACGCCCGCCCGCACTTCTCGCCCGATGCGCAGGTCATCGTTTTCGAGCAGGGCGAGGGCGGCGGGCTGACCGCGGCGCGCGGCAACCCGGGCACCGGCGCCTACCGCGTCGCCGCGGCCGGCGGCGCGCCGGTGCGGATCGCGAAGGACGCCGCCGCACCCCAGTTCGGCGCCGATCCGGCGCGCGTGTTCCTGATGAAGAACGACAAGGGCAGGCGCCAGCTGGTCTCGACCGACCTCGACGGCGAGGCGGAGCGGGTCCATGCCGTGGGCGAGCTGGTCAACGACTTCCGGGTCTCGCCCCAGGGCGACTATGTCGCGTTCCGCCAGAACTACGCCGCGTTCGTGATGCCGCTGATGCCCGGCAAGCAGGCAGTCGAGGTCGGTCCCAAGGGCGGGCCGCTCCCCGTCACCAGGGTCAGCGCGGAGGGTGCGGACTTCATCAACTGGTCCGGGGAAGGTCGGCGGGTGCACTGGAGCATGGGGCCGACCCTCTACTCCGCCGACACCGCCTCGCTGTTCGCATCCGCGCCCCAGGGTGAGGATGCGCCCAAGTTCGCCGGTCCGCGCACCGGCGTATCGCTGTCGATGGAGGTGCCCGCCGCGCGGCCCTCGGGCACCGTCGCGCTCACCGGCGCACGGGTCGTCACCATGAGTCGCGCCGACGGCGGCATCGTCGACGACGCGACCGTCCTGATCCGCGGCGACCGCATCGTCGCGGTCGGGCCCCGCGCTTCGGTAGCGATCCCCGCGGGCACCACCATCGTCGATGTCGCGGGCAAGACGATCATCCCCGGGCTGGTCGACGCCCACGCGCACGGGCCGCAGGGCGACGACGAGCTGATCCCCCAGCAGAACTGGAACGCGATGGCGAACCTCGCCTTCGGTACCACCACCGTCCACGACCCCTCGTCACGCGCCGCTGAGATCTTCCCAGCGGCGGAGATGCAGGCGGCGGGGATGCGGCTCCAGCCGCGTACCTTCTCGACCGGCGAGGTGATCTACGGTGCCAAGAGCCCGGAGGTGTATGCGGAGATCAACACCTACGAGGACGCGCTCGCCGACGTGCGGCGGCTGAAGGCGCAGGGCGCGCATTCGGTCAAGAACTACAACCAGCCGCGGCGCGAGCAGCGCCAGATGGTGGTCGCCGCCGCCCAGGCCGAGGGGATGCACGTCGTGCCCGAGGGCGGCTCGCTCTACACGATGGACGTCAGCCTCGTGCAGGACGGCAACTCCACCCTCGAGCACAACGTCCCGTTGGAGCATTTCTACGCCGACCTCGTCCAGCTGTGGGGCCAGACCAAGACCAACTACACGCCGACGCTGGTGGTGACTTATGGCGGCCCGGCGGGCGACCCGTACTGGCGTGCGCATACCGACGTGTGGCGCCACCCGCTCCTCACCCGCCACGCGCCACCCGCGGCGCTCGCCGCGCAGAACGCCCGGCGGGAGATCGCGCCCGAGGGCGACTATGTCGACGGCGACAGCGCGCGCGAGGCGAAGAAGCTCGCCGACCGGGGCGTCCAGGTATCGATCGGCGCTCACGGCCAGCAGGCCGGGCTCGGCGCCCATTGGGAGATGTGGAGCTTCGTGCGCGGCGGTTGGTCGCCGATCGAGGCGCTGCGCGCGGGCACGATCATGCCGGCGACCTCACTCGGCTATGCGAGGGACATCGGCTCGCTGGAGCCGGGCAAGCTCGCCGACCTGGTGGTGCTCGACGCCGACCCGACCGTGGATATCCGCAACAGCGACAAGGTGAGCCGGGTGATGCTCGGTGGTCGCCTCTACGACGCCGCGACGCTGGACGAGGTCGCGACGGGCAGCTGGAAGCGCAAGCCCTACTGGTGGGAAGGCGCGTCCGGCGCCGCCGACGCCGGGGTGCGGCTGACCACCGGCCACGGGCATGGCGACGCCGATCGGGACTGATCCGTTACCCATCCGCGCCTTCGCCCCTCCTCCTCCTCCTCGTCCGACGAGATAGGAGGAGGGGCGCCACCGACCCTACAGCGTCCCCGCGCCGCCGTTCGCCCCCAGGGTCGAACCCGTCGTGTAGCTGTTGCGGTCGTCCGCCAGCGTCACGAACAGCCCGGCGAGTTCCGCCGGCTGCCCCGCGCGTCCGATCGGGTTCGACTTAGGATCCTGCCCGAACTCGTGGAGCTTGCCGGGCAGCTGCCCGCCCGCGACCTGGAGCGGGGTCCAGATCGGCCCCGGCGCGATCATGTTGACGCGGATGCCCTTGGCGGCGAGCTGTTTCGCCAGCCCCTTGGTGAAGATGAGGATGCCGCCCTTGGTGGTGGCATAGTCGAGGATCTCGGGTTCGGGGCTGACCGAGTTGACCGAGCCGGTGTTGATGATCGCCGCGCCCGGCTTCATCAGCGGCACGGCCGTCTTGGTCAGCCAGAACATCGCGTAGAGATTGGTCTTCATGGTCCGGTCGAACTGCTCGAACGAGATGTCGTCGATCGACTCCTTGGACTGCTGGTAGGCGGCGTTGTTGACCAGGATATCGAGCCCGCCGAGCGCCTGCGCGGCCTTGGCGGCGAGCCCGGTGGTGAACTTCTGGTCGGTCAGGTCGCCGGGTAGCAGCACCACCTTGCGCCCCTCGGCGCGCAGCAGCTTAGCGACGTCCTGCGCGTCCGGCTCCTCGGTCGGGTAGTAGTTGATGGCGATATCTGCGCCCTCGCGCGAAAAGGCGATCGCGGCGGCCCGCCCGATCCCCGAGTCGGCGCCGGTGAGAAGCGCCTTGCGCCCCTGGAGCCGCCCCGATCCACGATAGCTGGTCTCCCCGCAATCGGGCACCGGTGTCATGTCGCGCTGGAGCGCGGGCCATTTCTGGCGTTGCTCGGGAAAGGGCGTGCGGGTGTACTTGGTCTGCGGGTCGCTCACCGCCGCCGGCGCCGGCGCGGCCTGCGCGAAGGCGGGGGCAGCGGCGGTGGCGGCGCCCGCGACGGCGGCACCCTTCAGCAAGTCGCGGCGGTTGGCGGTGTCGGTCATGGTGGAAACTCCGGAGTATCGCCGGGACAAGCGCGCCAGCCCGGCGAAGGTTCAGCGCCTTCGTCCACCGGCTTAACCTCGATCGGCATGATTGCCGGGCACGGACGCGTCACGTGTTGGCAAGCGCCCCCGCCCTGCCCTACCCCGATGGACATGACCGATCTGCCGACCTCCGATGACGCCGCCGCCGCCGAGCTGGAACTGCTCGCCGCGCAGATCGCGCGCGCCAACCGGCTCTACCACGGCGAGGACGCCCCCGAGCTGTCCGACGCCGACTACGATGCGCTGGTCCGCCGCAACGCCGCGCTGGAGGCGGCCTTCCCGCACCTCGTCCGAACCGACTCGCCTGCCGCGCAGGTCGGTGCCGCACCCGCCGCGCACCTCGCCAAGGTCGCGCATGCGAAGGCGATGACCAGCCTCGACAACGCCTTCTCCGACGAGGAGGTCGCCGAGTTCGTCGCCCGCGTCCGGCGTTTCCTCCGCCTCGCCGACGACGAGCCGGTGGCGATGACCGCAGAGCCCAAGATCGACGGGCTGTCCTGCTCGCTCCGCTACGAGGACGGCGGGCTGGTCCAGGCGCTGACCCGCGGCGACGGCCGGGTCGGCGAGGACGTGACCGCCAACGTCCGCACCATCGCCGACATACCCGACCGGCTGCCCCCCGGCGCTCCCGACCTGTTCGAGGTCCGCGGCGAGGTGTACATGGCCAAGGCCGACTTCGCGACGCTGAACGCCCGTCTGGCCGCGGAGGCCGAGGTCACGGGCAAGGAGGCGCGCCGCTTCGCCAATCCACGCAACGCCGCGGCGGGGTCGCTTCGCCAGAAGGACGCGGCCGTCACCGCCGAGCGCCCGTTGCGTTTCCTGGCGCATGGCTGGGGCGAGGCGTCGGCGCTGCCCGGCGACACGCAAGCGACGGTGATCGGCGCGGTCCGCGGCTGGGGTTTCCCCGTCTCGGAACGGTTCGCGGGTGTGCCCGATACCGCCGCCGCGCTCGCCGCCTATCGCGGGATCGAGGCGGCCCGTGCCGACCTGCCGTTCGATATCGACGGGGTGGTCTACAAGCTAGATCGGCTCGACTGGCAGGCGCGGCTGGGGGTGGTCGGGCGTGCGCCGCGTTGGGCGATCGCCCACAAGTTCCCGGCCGAGCGCGCGCAGACGACCCTCAACGCAATTGACATCCAGGTCGGCCGCACCGGCAAGCTGACGCCCGTCGCGCGGCTCGAACCCGTCACCGTCGGCGGGGTCGTGGTCACCAACGCCACCCTCCACAACGCCGACGAGATCGCACGGCTGGGCGTCCGCCCCGGCGACCGCGTCGTCCTGCAGCGCGCGGGCGACGTGATCCCGCAGATCGTCGAGAACCTCACGCCGGGTACGGATCGCGCGCCCTGGACCTTCCCCGGCCACTGCCCCCGCTGCGGCAGCGAGGCCGTGGCGGCGCCCGGCGAGGTCGACGTGCGCTGCACCGGCGGGCTGATCTGCCCCGCCCAGCGGCTGGAACGATTGAAGCATTTCGTCAGCCGCGGCGCGCTCGACATCGAGGGTCTGGGGGAAAAGACGCTGGTCGAGTTCATTGATCTCGGCTGGATCGCCGAGCCCGCCGACATCTTCCGCTTGAGCCGGCACCGGGAGGCGCTGACGGCCCGCGAAGGCTGGCAGGCCAGGTCGGTCGACGCGCTCCTCGCCGCGATCGAGCAGCGGCGTGCACCCGACGCCGCGCGGCTGCTGTTCGGGCTCGGCATCCGCCACGTCGGCTCGGTGACCGCCCGCGACCTCTTGCGACTGTTCGTCACCCTGCCCGCGCTCCGCGCCGCCGCCGAGGCGGCACGGGCGGGCGACGACGAGGCGATCGCGCGGTTCGACCTGGTGGAGGGCGTCGGCCCGGTGGTGGTGGCCGCGCTCGGCGACTTCTTCCACGAACCCCACAATGTCGGGCTGTGGGACGATCTCCTCGCCGAACTCGCGCCCCCGCCGTTTGCGGTGGAGACCCGCCTGTCGGAAGTGACCGGCAAGACGGTGGTGTTCACCGGAACGCTGGAGACGATGAGCCGCGACGAGGCCAAGGCACAGGCCGAGGCGCTTGGCGCACACGTCGCGGGAACCGTGTCGCGCAAGACGGATCTGGTCGTCGCCGGCCCGGGGGCGGGCTCCAAGCTCAAGAAGGCGGCCGAGCTGGAGATTCGGGTGATGGACGAGGCCGGCTGGGCGGCGATCGTCGCGGCCACAATCCAGCCGTAAATACGTTGCCGTTTTGCAACGCCGCGGCGCGCGCGAGCAATCGTCGGGAAATCCGACTCGCCCGAGTCACCGAACCGAAATAATGATGCGGCAGGGGCGCGATCGACGGCGACGTGCCGGTGATTGGGCAAGAATGCCCAAAGGGGACATTTTCGATGCGAAACAACCTTCTGCTGGGTGTGGCCGCGGTCGCGCTCATGGTGCCGGCTGCGGCCTTTGCGCAGGAGACCACCTCGTCGATTCGCGGCACCGTGACCGCCGCCGGAGCGCCCGTCGCCGGGGCCTCGGTGGTCGCCACCAACGCCAGCAACGGCGCCCGCTCGACCACCACGACCGACGCTGCCGGCACCTTCACCTTCGCCGGCCTGCTCCCGGGCGGGCCCTACACCGTTGAGGTGACCAGCCCGCAGGGCAACACCACCGTTACCGACATCAACCTGATCGTGCAGCAGGCGTTTGCGCTGCCGATCGACCTGACCGCCACCACCGATACCGCCGATGCGGGCGGCGACATCGTCGTCACGGCCTCGTCGATCCGCGGTGCAGGCGGCATCCAGTCCGGTCCGCGCACCGTTCTCACCGCCGACGACATCTCCAAGGTCGCGTCGGTCAACCGCGACGTCCGCGACCTCGCGCGCCGCGACCCGCTGGCGCAGCTCGACCTGTCGAACAGCCGCGCGGTCAGCTTCGCGGGCGTCAACCCGCGCTTCAACCGCTTCACCATCAACGGCGTCCAGATCGGCGACGATTTCGGCCTGAACGCCGATGCCAACCCGACCAGCCGCGGCCCCATCCCCTTTGATGCGATCGGCCAGTTCTCGGTCGCGATCGCCCCGGTCGACATCCGCCAGGGAAACTTCACCGGCGGCGCCATCGACACGGTGGTGAAGTCGGGCACCAACGAGTTCCACGGCACCGGCTTCTACTCGCAGTCCACCGACGGCCTCCAGGGCGACCGCATCGGCTCGTTCTACACGCCGCTGCCCAAGTACAAGTCGGAGACCTACGGCGCGACTTTCTCGGGCCCGATCATCAAGGACAAGCTGTTCTTCCTGGTCTCGGCCGAGCGCAACACCGACCCGCGCCCCTTCTCCATCCAGAGCATCGCGCAGATTCCGACGCTGACCCAGGGTCAGGTCGACACCGTCCGCAACATCGCCCAGTCGGTGTACAACTATGCGGCGGGCGACATCCTGACGATCAACAACCAGAAGGACGAGAAGATCGTCGGCCGCATCGACTGGAACATCGTCGACGGCCAGCGGCTCTCGCTGACCTACCTCAACGCCTATGAGTCGGCGACGGTCGGCAACAACACCTCCAGCAGCACCACGACGCCGGCGCTCGGCCTGTCGTCGAACGGCTACCAGCGCTCGGTGCTGGTCCGCTCGGGCATCGCGCAGCTCAACAGCGACTGGACCGACCGCTTCTCGACCGAGGCGCGCTTCCTCTACAAGTCGAACGAGGTCAGTCAGCTGCCGCTCAATGGCCTGGGCTTCGCGCAGTTCCGCGTCTGCACCGATCCGACCAGCATCAACACGTCGACCAACAGCATCACCAACTGCGGCACCGGCCCGATCGTGTCGTTCGGCCCGGACAACAGCCGTCAGGCCAACCAGCTGTTCTTCGATACCTGGGGCGGTTCGTTCCTCGCTCGCTACAGCGGCGGTGGCCATGACGTCCGCATGCTCGCCGAATATGCCGAGAACCACTACTTCAACCTGTTCCTGCAGAACGCGGCCGGTAACTACTACTTCGACTCGATCGAGGACTTCCGGAACCGCAACGCCGCGCAGTTCTCTTATCAGAACGCGTTGACGCTCAACGTCAACGACTCGGCCGCCAACTTCCGGGTCGCGCAGTACACGTTCGGCCTCCAGGACACCTGGTCGCTCGCCTCCAACCTCGATCTCACCTACGGCGTCCGCTACGACCTGTTCGGCATGCGTTCGGAAGTGCCGGCCAACGCCGCCTATGCCCGCCGCTACGGGTTCTACAACACCCAGACGTTCAAGGGCCTGGACAACTTCCAGCCGCGCATGAGCATCAACTGGCGGCCGATCGACCGGTTGCGGCTGCGTGCCGGCGCGTCGGTGTTCGGCGGCGGCAACCCCAACATCTACCTGTCGAACAGCTACTCGAACACCGGCGTGACCACGAGCGCGATCACCAACCTTAGCCGCGCGACCTTCACCGCGGCGGGCGGCACGCTGACCTGCGCGGCACCGTTCAACGCCGCCAACGGCAATGCGGGCGTCTGCACCGCGGCGCTGAACGGCGTCACCGGCACCAGCATCCCGGCCGCGGTCGGCGGCTACATCGCCACCAACACCGCCGGCCAGGCGACGGCGCCGACCTCGTCGCTGGCGCAGAACTTCCGGCCGCCGTCGGTCACCAAGTTCAATATCGGTGCCGATTACAGCATCTTCGGGTTCGACATCGGTCTGGAATACCTGTTCTCGCTGACCAACGAGGGCGTGAGCTTCACCGACCTGCGCAGCCGCGTGATCGGCGTGCTGCCGGACGGCCGCCCACGCTACGGCTTCGTGCCCACCCCGGGCCTCACCGGCCAGACCGCGGACACCAACTCTGACTATCTCCTCTACAATGACGGCCGCGGTCGCAGCCACATCGGGGTGGTCAGGATCGACAAGAACTTCGATTTCGGCCTGTCGCTGGGCGGCAGCTTCGCGCTCCAGGACGTCAAGGACGTGAGCCCGGCGACCTCCTCGACCCCCGGTTCGCTGTACAACAACGCCGCCAAGGCCGACCCGAACTTCCCGGCGTACGGCACGGCCAATGACGAGACCACCTGGCGCTACACCTACTCGGTCGGGTTCGACCGGGCGTTCTTCGGTGAGTACCGCACCCGCATCCAGCTGTTCGGCGAAACCCGTGCGGGCCGCCGCTACAGCTACACCATGCAGGACCTGGCACCGACCGGGGTGAACTGCGCCCGCACCTGTACCTTCGGGACGGTCGGCAACAACAACGCCTTCCTGCTGTACGTGCCGACCGGTGCCTCCGACACGCGGGTCAGCTACGACAGCGCGGCCACGCAGGCCTCGCTCGATGCGCTGATCGAGAGCTCCAAGCTGAAGGACTATCGCGGCACCATCGCCGCGAAGAACATCGCGCGCAACCGCGCCTTCACCCGCATCGACCTCCACCTGGAGCAGGAACTGCCGACCTTCATCGGCAAGTCGAAGATCTCGATCTTCGGCGACATCGAGAACCTGCCCAACCTGCTCAACAGCGAGTGGGGCGGCCTGCGCCAGTTCGGCTTCCCCTACACCGCCGACGTGGTGCGGGTTCAGTGCCTCCAGGCACCGGTCGCGACCGGCACCGCGCCGACCGCGGCGCAGTTCTCGACCTCGGCGGCGACGCCTTGCGCCCAGTACCGCTACTCGACCTACCGCGCGCCGAACGAGACGGCGG
>Ga0325400_1000365_pt1 | contig 32163 bp, 25 predicted proteins | sample PopdelMetagenome_2_FD_205662 | JGI IMG/M metagenome (GOLD analysis project Ga0325400, IMG submission 205662) | Populus deltoides microbial communities from Bellville, Georgia, United States - Xylem-PdKOR-R1 | ecosystem: Host-associated > Plants > Phyllosphere > Stem > Wood/Secondary xylem...
GATGGAGCACGCAGCGCGCTACGAGCGGATGGAGGAGTTCACCGACGTCTGCCGCAAGCTGTGGGACAGCGCGGAGCCCGACGCCATGCTGTGGGACGCGGCGACCGGCCGCGTGACGGACCCCGCGAAGATCCACGACGTCCACCATCGCGGTCGCTTCTTCAAGGTCGACGGTCCGCTGAACACCCCGCCTTCACCGCAGGGCCGGCCTGTGCTGATCCAGGCCGGCGGCTCACCGCGGGGTATACGCGCCTCGGCCTATGTGGCGGACCACGTCTTCGGTGGCGACATGCCGCTGGCGCTTCAGGTGAAGCAGCGCCGTGCGCTGGACGAGGCCCTGGTGGAGGTTGGCCGCGACCCGGCGGCGGTCGGCATTCTCTGGCAGACCCCGATCGCTGTGGCAGAGACGGCGCAGGAGGCGATCGCCCGGCGCGACCGGCAACTCGCCACCATCCCGCCCGATGCCGTAGGGGCCTACCTCTCCTACAACGGCGGTTACGACCTCTCGACGCTGCCATCTCGCTTCACCCTCGGCGAGCTGCAGCGGGAAATCGTCGCCGCCAACGCCTCGCCCATGGGCGTGATCAATCGCATGGCGACGGAGCTGGGTGCCGACACCGAGATCAGCCGCGCCGAGTTCTTGGAGCACGGCGCACGCTTCGCCACCAACCACGACACCATGCTCGCCGGCACTGCGGCGCAGATCGCCGACAGGCTGGAGGAGAGCTTCGCCGCCACCGGCAGCCGCGGAGGCTTTATGCTCGGTCATACCGCTTCGTTGATGGAAGACCTGACGGGGATCGTCGAGCTACTGGTGCCTGAGCTGCAACGACGTGGTCGCTTCCGCACCAATTATGCGTCTCGCACATTGAAAGAAATGCTCGCCGAATCCTGAGGGGCGAGCTGGCGCAATTCCCTGACTTGCAGGCACGATCAGTACAGGGAGGACAGCAGACCTAGAGGCTGTTATGAACTGGCTGCCAGTTGGGCAGCCTTGCTGAGCATGAGGCAGACGAAGGCGACGCGGTGCATGTCCGCGAGCGTCGAGGCGTAGCGCTCATAGTTCTTGGTCAGGCGTCGAAAGCGGGTAGCCCAGGCGAAGGAGCGTTCCACGACCCAGCGCCGCGGCAGCAGCACGAAGCCCTTCTTGGGTTCGGGCAGCTTCACGACCTCTAGCTCGATGCCGTGCTTCTGTGCGGCTTCGGCGGCGCGATCGCCCGTATAGCCCTGGTCCACGTAGGCGAGGCTGACGTTGTGGCCCGTGGCCTCCTGGACGGCTTCGGCGAGCCGTCCGACTTAGGCGCGGTCATCCGCACTCGCCTTGCTGACGTGCAGCGCCAGCAGGTGTCCCAGCGTGTCCACCGCCAGGTGCAGCTTAGAGCCGTGCTTGCGCTTGACCCCGTCGTACCCGGCCCGCTCGCCGGACTCCGGGGTGGAGTGAAGGGTCCGGCTGTCGAGGATGGCGGCACTCGGCTCGGCGGCGCGCCGGTCTTGAGGATGTCGCGCAGGCCGTTGAACGCCTCGCGCAGGCTGTGCTCGCGCTGACCGTCCGAGGCAGTGCCTCGAACCCTCGGCCAGCAGCGTCAGGTACGGCGCAACCAGCGCCCACTCCTCATCGGAGGCGTCAGAAGGATACGGCCTGCGAGCAACCATGCCCGCAAACCTGAACGTTACGCCTGGGCAGGTCCCTAACAGCCTCCAGAGCGGGAACTACAAACCATTGACGGTGCTGAGGATGGCTTGGCGAGTGGGAACGTCGATAACCTGACAGTCCGGATTGCCCTGACCTCCCAGTGATGTTTCATTTTCAGCTTTCAACCATCCATGAGTGTCGACGATGGATCTTCCGCACAAGGACGACTGGTCGACAGCCACGGTGGCAGAGCCGGACTACGTGACGGAATGGCACTCGCATGACTGCGCGATGCTGCTGCTGCCCCGGCAAGGCGCCATGCTGTTCGAGTTGGAAGGCCAGTATGCCCCATCGCCCATGAGACCGGGCGAAGCACTCCTGGTCGCGCCCGGAATAGGTCATCGCACCCGCGCGTTCGACGCCGCCCATAGGCATCTTGTCCTTTATGCGTCGGCCATGCGGTTTCGGCACTGGCTGCCGGCGCGCCGGAGTTGGCACCTGGCCCTCCTGCCGGCGGGGATGCTGACCCTCCTCAGCTACCGCGACTCCCTTCAGGATGGCACCACCCGCGCCATCCTCGCGGAGCGGCTGCTCCTGGAGGAAACGCTCGAAACCCGGCCTGAACCGGCCCCGGCGCAGCACGGCGCGGCGTTGGCCCAGACCATTGCGAGCCACCTGGCGGCCCGGCTGGACGAGGCGCACCAGCTGGACGAGCTGGCCGCCCGGTTCGGCCTGTCCCGCCGGCAGATGACGCGCCTGTTCCGGCGGCACATCGGCACCAGCATCACCGACCACCTGGCCCGGCTGAGGGTCGAGGAGGCGGCCCGCCGGATCGAGGCGGGGCAAGGTGTGCTGGCCGCCGCCAACGGTGTCGGCCTCGCCTCGCCGTCGCATCTCGCGCGCCTGTTCCGCAGGCACGCCGGGCACAGCCCGGCGATGGCCCGATCAGGCGCACCCTAGGGCCCGAACGGGCGCGCCCTGCCGCTCCCGGTGCGGCAGGGTGGCGCCATGACAACGCCCATCCTCCTGTCGGTCTTCCCCGCCGCGCCGGGCGGCGGCAACCCGTGCCCGGTCGTGCTGGACGCAGGCGGCATGACCGCGCGGGACATGCAGGACCTCGCGGGAAGATACGGCCATGAAAGCGGCTTCGTCCTGCCCCCCACGGACGGGAAGCTGGCGGATGTGCGGTTCCGCTTCTTCGTCCCGCAGCATGAGATGGAGATGTGCGGTCACGCGACGCTCGGGGCAGCCTGGCTGCTTCGCGCCCGCGGACGGCAACAGGGAACCGTCCTCCGGATCGAGACGCTGTCCGGCCCTGTGCGTGCCTGGTTCCGGGATGACGGCGACGTCGAGATCACGCAGCCGACCGGACGCCTGGACGCGGTGGCGGACCCCGTGCCCGTGCTGGATGCACTGGGCCTGGCCGGCAGGGAGCTCCTGCCGCACACGCCCGTCCTGAACGCCGCGACCAGCCGCAGCAAGACGCTGGTGCCGGTTGCCGACCTCGCGGCCCTGCACCGCCTGGCACCGGACCCGGACCGGGTGCGCGCCGCCTGCGAGGCGATCGGGTCCACCGGGCTTTACCCCTGGTGCCGGGGACCGGACGGCATCGTCCATGCCCGGCAGTTCCCGCGCAACTCCGGCTATCCGGAGGACGCCGCGACCGGGATCGCCGCCTCGGCCCTGTTCTATGGGCTGGGTGCGCCGCAGGAAGGGCTGACGGTCCGGCAGGGCGAGGCGATGGGCCGACCGAGCGAGATCCGCGTCCGGCCGGATCCGGAGGCGGATGGCTGCCTCCTGGGCGGCCGCGTGGCGCTAGCGTCCTGATGCCCATGCCCGACGCCGCCGCACGACTGGGCCTGGAAGCCCGCATCGACCTCGAGCGGTTCTGGCAGACCATCGAGGGGTCCGCCGGGATCGGCAAGGGCCGCCCGGGCGGCCTGTCGCGCCTGAGCCTGACGGACAGCGACAAGGCCATGCGGGACCTGTTCGTGACCTGGTGCCAGGACGCGGGCCTCGTGGTCAGCATCGACGAGCTCGGCAACATCTTCGCCCGGCGCGCGGGCTGGTCCGACGCCGAGGACCCCATCCTGATCGGAAGCCACCTCGACACCCAGATCAACGGCGGACGGTTCGACGGGGTGGCCGGCGTGCTCGCGGGGCTGGAGGTTTGCAGGACGCTGGACGACCTCGGGCACGTGACCAAGCGGCCCATCACGGTCGTGAACTGGACGAACGAGGAGGGCGCGCGCTTCTCGCCGCCGATGGTCGCCTCGGGGTGCTTCGCCGGCCGCTACACGGCGGACTGGGTTCGCGACCGCATCGCCGATGACGGCTGCCGGTTCGGCGACGAGCTGGAACGGATCGGCTATCGCGGCCCGGTGCCGTGCGGCGGGCATGCGGCGGACGCGTATTTCGAGCTCCACATCGAGCAGGGACCGATCCTCGACGCCACCCGCAAGAAGGTGGGCGTCGTCACCGACGGGCTGCTGGTCCATGGCATGCTCGTCGAGTTCACCGGGGAAACGGCGCATACCGGGCCCTGGCCGATGGAGAAGCGCAGGAACGCCCTCGTGGCCGGCGCGCGCTGGCTCACTTCCGTCGACGATCTCGGCTGGGACTTCGCCGGAAGCGGCGGCAAGGCCACGGCGGCGCGGCTGTCAGCCTGGCCCAACAAGCCGGGCATCCTGTCCGAAAGCGCCCTTGCCGTCTGCGACGTGCGGCACGCGGACCCGACGGCGGCGCGGGTCATGACCACCCGGATGAAGCGGGCCGTGGGGGAGGCGGCGATCCGGAGCGGGTGCGAGGCCAGGGTCGTGGACGAATGGAGCTACGGCGGCGACATCTTCGATCCCGGCCTGATCGCCCTGGTGCGGGCCAAGGCGGAGGCGCTCCGATGCGACTGGATGGAGCTCTCGAGTCAGGCCAGCCACGACGCCTACTTCATGGCCGAGCACTGCCCGAGCGTGATGATCTTCGTGCCCTGCAAGGATGGGATCACCCACAACAACCACGAGAGCTGCGAGAGGGACGACCTCGACGCCGGCCTCAACGTGCTCCTGCACGCGGTCGTGGAGCGCGCCGACCGGTGAGCGCGTGACGCGCCGCCGCCTTCCCACCCCTTTGCCAGGATAGACCGCGCCATGAACGATCGAAGCAACACCTGGTCCGCCTGGGACCGGGATCACTTCTTCCATCCCTCCACGCCCATGGGCGCGCATGCGAGGGGAGAGACGCCGGCGCGCGTGATGGCGACCGCCGAAGGCTGCTTCATCACCGACACGGCCGGCCGTCGTAGCCTGGACGCCTTCGCGGGCCTCTACTGCGTCAACGTCGGCTACGGTCGGCAGGAGATCGTGCAGGCGATCGCGCGGCAGGCGGAGCAGCTGGCCTACTACCATGCCTATGCCGGCCATGGGTCGGAAGCATCGATCACCCTGGCCAAGATGATCATCGACCGGGCGCCGGCCGGCATGTCCCGGGTCTACTTCGGCATGTCCGGATCGGATGCCAACGAGACGAACATCAAGCTGGCCTGGTACTACAACAACGTCCTGGGCCGTCCGGAGAAGAAGAAGGTCATCTCGCGGTGGCGTGCCTACCACGGCTCCGGGATCATGACGGGGAGCCTCACCGGGCTGGAGAGCTTCCATGCCCGGTTCGACCTGCCCCGCCCCCCGATCCTTCACACCGAGGCGCCCTACTACTACCGCCGCCAGGATGGCTCGATGACGGAGGAGCAGTTCTCCCAGCATTGCGCCGATCGCCTGGAGGAGCTGATCCTGGCGGAAGGACCGGACACGGTCGCGGCCTTCTTCGGGGAGCCTGTCCTCGGCACGGGCGGTATCGTGCCGCCGCCGGCGGGCTACTGGGCCAAGATCCAGGCCGTTCTGAAGAAGTACGACGTGCTTCTGGTGGTCGACGAGGTGGTCACGGGCTTCGGGCGCCTGGGGAGCATGTTCGGATCCGACCATTACGGCCTGAAGCCGGACCTGATCACGATCGCGAAGGGTCTCACATCCGCTTACCTGCCCCTGTCCGGCTCCATCGTGTCCGAGAAGGTCTGGCGGGTCCTGGTGGAAGGCGCCGACCGGACGGGCGTGTTCAGCCACGGCTGGACCTACTCCGCCCATCCCGTCAGCGCGGCCGCGGGTGTGGCGAACCTCCAGCTCCTGGACGAGCTGGGGCTGGTGGAGAACGCCGGAACCGTCGGCGCCTACCTGCAGGCGAGGCTGAAGGCGGCCCTTTCCGGGCACCGGCATATCGGCGAGGTCCGCGGCGAAGGCCTGATGGCCGCCGTGGAGGTCGTGGACGACAAGGACGACCGCCGGCTCTTTGCCTCGGAGAAGAAAATCGGCCCTCGCCTCGCCGCGGAGATGCTGGAGCGCGGCGTCATCGTCCGCGCGCTTCCGCAGGGCGACATCCTCGGCCTGGCGCCGCCGCTCTGCCTCACGACGGAGGAGGCGGACACCATCGTGGACGCGCTGGCGGCCTCCATCGAAAGCGTCCTCGGGCGCTGAACCGTCCGGGCAAGACGCCGCCTCCCGCGCGGCTGCCCGTCCATACAACCGAACATGGGAGTACCGCTGATGATGCGCCGACGCAGCCTGCTTGCCACGGGTCTCGCCACCACCATGACGTCCGGCCTGGCGGCGCCCGAGGTGCGGGCCCAGCCGGCCAGCGTCCTGCGCTTCATCCCACAGGCCGACCTGGCGGTCCTAGACCCCACGTTCAGCTCCTTATACGTGACGCGCAACCACGGCTACATGGTGTTCGACACGCTGTACGGCATGGACGGCAGCTTCACGCCGCAGCCACAGATGGCGGCGGGCCACGTCGTTTCGGCCGATGGCCGCAGCTGGGACATCACCCTGCGCGACGAACTGCGGTTCCATGACGGGGAGCGGGTGCTGGCACGGGACTGCGTGGCGTCCATCCGCCGCTGGGCCAGGCGCGACACGATGGGACAGGCGCTCATGGCGGTCACGGCCGAGCTTTCGGCGCCCGACGACCGCACGGTCCGGTTCCGTCTCGCCAGGCCGTTTCCCCTGCTGCCGGCGGCCCTAGGCAAGATGGCGGCGCCCATGTGCGCGATCATGCCGGCGCGGATCGTCGATGGCGATCCCGACAGGCCGATCACCGAGATGGTCGGGAGCGGTCCGTTCCGCTACCTGGCGAACGAGCGGCTCCAGGGCGTCCGCAACGTGTACGAGCGCTTCGCCGGATACGTGCCCCGGGCGGATGGCCGGGCCGGATGGACCGCCGGGCCGAAGCGGGTCCACTTCGACCGCGTGGAATGGACCACCATCCCCGATGCGTCCACGGCGTCCAGCGCGTTGATGACGGGGCAGCAGGATTGGTGGGACCTGGCCTCCATCGACCTGGTGCCCAGCTTGCGGCAGCGCCGCGACATCCGCGTGGCGGTCACCGATCCCACGGGCTGGATCGGCATGCTGCGGCCCAACCACACCCAGCCTCCCTTCAACAACCCGGCCATCCGCCGCGCCTTCTGGCGCGGCCTGGACCAGACGGAGGTCATGCAGGCGATCGTCGGTGACGACCCGGCTCGGTTCCGCGACGGCGTGGGCATGTTCTGCCCCGGCATGCCGATGGCGAGCGATGCCGGGCTGGACGTGCTGAGGGCACCGCGCGACCCGGCCCGGGTCAGGCGCGACATCCAGGCGGCCGGGTACAAGGGGGAGCGCGTGGTGATGCTGGCGCCGGCGGACTACCCGGCCGTGAACACGATGGCGCTGGTCTGCGCCGATCAGCTGCAGCGTTGCGGGTTCAACGTGGACGTCCAGAGCATCGACTGGGCCAGCATGACCCCGCGCCGGTCCAACCGCGGCCCGGTGGACCAGGGGGGCTGGAGCGTGTTCTGCACGGTCCTGGTCGGCAGCGACCTGCTGAACCCGGGTGGGCACTACGTGCTGCGCGGCCAGGGAGCCCAGGGCTTCTTCGGCTGGCCCGACAGCCCGCGGATCGAGGCGTTGCGCCAGGCTTGGTTCGATGCGCCGGACGAAGCCGCGCAGAAGAGCCTCTGCGAGCAGCTCCAGCAGCAGGCGATGGCGGACGTACCCTACTTCCCACTCGGCCAGTACGAGCAGGCGACGGCCTACCGGAGCAGCCTGACCGGTATGCCGGACGGCTTCGCCACCTTCTGGGGTGTTCGCCGCCTGTAGGGTCAAAAGCACCGACACGGTCACCTTGCCCTGTAGCAGGTGTTCTGTTCGCCATTCCAGAACCGCGTTTTCCCACGGGCTCCACCCTGAGGGGCGATAGCCCCGGCCTGGGCTATCGCGGCAAGCGGCCTAAGATTGCCTGGGTTGACCCGGTCGTCTCTGCGTCGAGGCCCGATCGCGTGGTCGCGACGTCACGATGTACAATCTTGGCGTCCGGCAGAACACCTCTGGCGATGTAGCCGGTCGATGGGAAGGTGAGGCCGCAGCACGCCTTCCGCCCGAGCACGATGGACGCCTGGTCTTCTCGTTCGAAGTGAACGACTGCGTTTTGAAGGATGGTCGTCCCCGGGTGCCTGAGGAGCAATCATTGGCAAACGAGCGCGCGCTCCTGGCACGGGCTCGGGCGACGCGGCCCACCCTGATGGTCGGTCCCCCCTGTACCGGCGAAGCATCCATGAACGAGAGGGTAGGGCGCTTGTCCGACCGCCTGGGGCCGATCTGCCAGGAGCTGTCCGTGCCCTTCCTGCCGATTTTCCCTCGACTGACGGGCGTGGAAGTCTGGCGTGACGAAGCACGGCGAGGAGATGGCATCCATCCCAATCGCGTCGGCTACGCGTTGATCTGCGACACTATCCTTCACTGGCGGCCCTGGCGCGAGTGGGTGGCTCAGTGACTGTTTGAGAATGGCTTGGCACGTTGCGGGCGAGGTGATTCAAGCTCGGGATGTAGACCCGAGAGACGCGCCGCCGGATGGCCGAGCTCTCCCGCAAGACCAAGCACTACCCGTCCGACCTGACGGACGAGGAGTGGGCGCGGGTGGAGCCGCTGATGCCTAGGCCGCCGAGACGGGGCCGAAAGGCCTCGGTGGACCTGCGCGAGAGGCTGAACGCGATCCGCTACCTGGCGCGCCCGGGTGGGGCTGGCGGATGCTGCCGATCCACTTCGGGCCTTGGCTGAAGCACCTCCTCGCGGACGCGGGCTACGACCGGGCGAAGCTGGCAACCAGGAGGCCTCCACGCCGGCTAGGCCGAGCCGTTGGGCCTCGACGACGCCCCAGCCAGTGTGGTGGAAGACCTGGCGCCAGGCCTCCATCCAGACCAGGGGCGGCTCCGCGCGTTCGGCAACGTCCAGCCCGATGCCCACCACGCACATCTCCACGCCCTCCAAGGTTCCGCCAAGCTCACATCACCGGCGGACCGCTTCTACGGGGGCAGGTCAAGGCAGCCCGAAGGAAGTGCGAAGGGGGCCAGGATCCAGCGAAGGCTCTGTGTTTCCGAGTTGTCCTTTTGCCGATAGAATAAGCGGATTGCCGGTATTGAGACGGTAGACCCGGCGGGTGAAACAGGACCCTGGGCGGGTGATGAACAACCGGGCACTTCGGTATCTTCTCGCGGTGGCTCGCACCGGCTCCGTGCGGGGTGCCGCCGAGAACCTTCACATCGCGGCGTCGGCTATCAGCAGGCAGATCCTGGAATTAGAGGCCGAATGCGGACAGGCGCTGCTCGAACGTTTACCGCGCGGCGTTGTCTTGACCGAAGCCGGCCGCGTTGTGGTCGAGCACGCACAGCGTCAGATGGACGAGATGGGTCTACTGGAGGACCGGTTGAGGCGTCTTCAAGGGGCGCGGCAGGGCACGGTCCGACTTTGTTGCGGCGCCGGGTTCTTGCCCGACTTGATGGACCATGGATTGGCTGGTTTTTCTGAGGCCCATCCGGGCATTGCCTTCCGCGTGGCCACGGCGACCAGCGACGGCATTATGGCTGCCTTGGCTCAAGGCGAGGCTGATGTCGGTATCGCTTACACGCCCCCTGCGCATCCGGATGTGAGAAGCGTCACGTCGGCGGACCAGCCCCTGCAAGCTGTGCTGCCGCCCGATCACCCGCTCGCCCTTGCTAGGACACCGGTGCCGTTGCGCAGCTTCGCCTCCGAGCCCGTCGCTCTACTGCCTGCGGATCATGGTATCCGCCAGCTTGTTGCCCGGGTCGAAGCCGATGGCGACTTCCAGCTCGAGCCTCGACTGGAAACGGCTTCCTTTGAACTTCATCGGCGCTTCGTGACCGCGGGGATGGGCTTTGCTTTCCTGCCTGCCTTCACCGTGGTCTCAGAACTCCGGACGAAGAGTATCGCTATCGTGCCGTTGCGGGATCCCCTTCTCTCGCAGGCCCGAGCCCACCTCATGGTGCGGGCTGGACGCCGCCTGCCCGAGGCCTCGGCACGTCTCGTGGAGTGGCTGGCGGAAAGTATGTCTGCTTTCGCGGGATGATGCTCAACACCCCGGACTGCGTTGCTGAAATCAGCACATAGTGTGCGAAATGTTCTGATTGTGGCTACGCAAGAGGTCCGCTCATACTCCTTCCGAGGAGTAACCACATGTCCCAAGAGATCAGAACCGTGGGCGTGGTCGGGCTCGGCAACATGGGGCTCGGAATGGCCGCCACCCTCGCCGGCAAGGGCTTCACAGTACACGGGTACGACGTCAGCGCCGGACGGCGTGCCTTGGCCGCCGATGCCGGCGTCGCCGCCGCCCCAGCCCTGATCGACGTTCTGCAGGGCACCGACGCCCTGGTCTTCTCCCTCCCCCTCGCCCGCGACGTGGAGGCGGTGGTGACCGCCGCCGGGGGTCTGATGGAACGGCGTGACCGCAAGGTGGTGGTCATCGACACCTCCACCTCCGATCCCGGCACCACCCGCCGACTGGCGACGCAGCTCGCCGGGGCCGGGCACGGCCTTCTGGACGCGCCGGTCAGCGGCGGCCCCTCCGGCGCGGCGGCCGGTACGCTGACCATGATGATCGGCGGGACGGCCGAGGATTACGAGCAGGCGAAGCCGGTGCTCGATGCCATGTCGGCCCGGGCGCCGCATGTCGGCCCTTCCGGGGCCGGCAACATCGTCAAGCTGGTGAACAACCTGCTCGTCGCCGCGCACCTCGTCACGACAGGCGAGGCGATGCGCCTGTCGGAGGCGGCTGGGCTCTCCGCCGCCGAGGCGATCGAAGTCGTCAACACGGCGACGGGCCGCAGCGCGATCAGCGAGGTGATGTTCCCCCGCTGGATCCTGTCCGGCACCTTCGACAGCGGCTTCTCGGCCGGGCTGATGCGCAAGGACGTCCGCCTGGCGATGGAGATGGCGGCCGAGACCGGGCTCGACCTGCCGCTGTCCATGCACGTCGACCGCATCTGGCGCGAGGCGCGGGAGAACGGCCGCATTCCCGATACCACCGACTTCACCCGCATGGCCGATTTCCGCATCGCCAAGGACGCGCACAATGCCTGATGGAATGCTCCTGACCCCGGCCGCCCCCCGCGTTGCCGCGCTGATCTCCACCTTCCTGCCCGGCGGAACGATCGGCAGCGTGGTCGGCGGGGCGGTGCTGCCCGGGACCGGGGCGGCGCTTGATCTCGTGAATCCGGCCGACGGGCGGCGGATCCTCTCCTTCGCCGATGCCGGCCCCGCCGTGGTCGATGCCGCCATGGCCGCCGCCGCCCCGGCGCAGCGCCGGTGGTGGGGCATGACCGCCGCCGCCCGGGGCCGCGCCATGTGGGAGGTGGCCCGCCTGGTGCGGCAGAACGCCGAGGCGCTGGCCGAGCTGGAGACCCTCTCCGCCGGCAAGCCGATCCGCGACACCCGCGGCGAGGTCGCCAAGGTCGCGGAGATGTTCGAGTACTACGCGGGCTGGTGCGACAAGCTGCACGGCGAGGTCATCCCCGTCCCCAGCAGCCATCTGAACTACACGCGCCACGAGCCCTGCGGCACGGTGGTGCAGATCACCCCCTGGAACGCCCCGGTCTTCACGGCCGGCTGGCAGATCGCGCCCGCCATCTGCGCCGGCAACGCCGTGGTGCTGAAGCCCTCGGAACTCACGCCGCTCACCTCGCTGGCGCTGGGCATGCTGTGCGGCGCGGCCGAGGGGATGCCCCGCGGCCTGGTCAACGTGCTGGCGGGCGCGGGGCCGACCACCGGCGCCGCGGCGGTCTCGCACCGCGACACGCGGCTGGTGGTCTTCGTCGGCTCCGCCGAGGCGGGCGCGCAGATCGCGGCGGCGGCGGCGCGCAACATCGTGCCGAGCGTGCTGGAGCTGGGCGGCAAGTCCGCCAACATCGTCTTCGCGGATGCCGACCTGGATCGCGCGGTCCTCGGCGCCCAGGCGGCGATCTTCGGCGGTGCCGGGCAGAGCTGCGTCGCCGGGTCCCGCCTGCTCGTCCACCGCTCCGTCCACGCGGCGGTGGTGGAGCGCCTGGCGGTCGCCGCCCGGCACATTCCCATCGGCTCGCCCACGGACCCCGCGACGCAGATCGGCCCGATCAACAACCGCCGCCAGCTCGACAGGATCGCCTCGATGGTGGCGTCGGCCGGCGCCGCCGGCGGGCACGTCGCGGCGGGCGGCGGCTGCCCCGAGGCGCTGCGGGAGACGGGCGGCTTCTTCTACGCGCCCACCATCGTGGACGGCCTGTCCGCCGATGCCGCGATCGCGCGCGAGGAGGTGTTCGGCCCCGTGCTGGCCGTGCTGCCCTTCGAGACCGAGGAGGAAGCGGTCGCCATCGCCAACGACACGCCCTTCGGCCTGGCGGGCGCGGTCTGGACGGGGGATGTGGGCCGGGCGCACCGGGTCGCGGCCGGGGTGCGGGCCGGCACCTTCTGGGTCAACGGCTACAAGACCATCAACGTCGCCTCCCCCTTCGGCGGCTTCGGCCGTTCCGGCTTCGGCCGCTCCTCCGGCAGGGAGGCGCTCATGGCCTATACCCAGACCAAGAGCGTGTGGGTGGAAACGGCGGCGCAGCCGGGTGTCGCCTTCGGCTATGTGGGCTGACGCCGGAACCGCCGCGACCTGGGGCCGGCTGGCGGGCGAGGCCGCGCGGCTGGCCGCGGCCGAGCCGCGCCTCGCCAGGTCGGTCGCGGAGCTCGCCGCGGTGGGGTGCCATCCCGGCGCCGGGCTGTCCGGGCTGCTGGGCCGGCTGCTGCGCCCGCTCTGGCTGGCGCCCGGCGACGCCGCGGCCATCGCGGCCGAGGCCTTCGCCGCGGACCCCGGCGCGTCGGAGGCCGCCATCGCCGACCTCGAGGCGATCACGCGCCTGAACTTCGAGCCAGGGGGCCTTCTCGGCACCTGGATCGGTGGGCGGGGCTTCCACATGCTGGCGGCGCACCGGGTCGCGCACGTGCTGTGGGGGCAGGGCCGGCACGCGCTGGCCATGGCCTGGAAGACCGAGGCCGCGCTGTTGGGGGCCGACATCCACCCGGCCGCGCGCCTGGGCCGCCGTCTCTTCCTCGATCACGGCATCGGCGTGGTGATCGGCGAGACGGCCGTGATCGAGGACGACGTCTGCCTCTGGCACGGCGTGACGCTGGGCAGCACGCTCATGCAGTCGGGCGACCGGCATCCGAAGATCCGGCGCGGCGCGGTGCTGGGCGCGGGGGCGACCATCCTCGGCGCCGTGGAGGTCGGCGCCGGCAGCGTGGTCGCCGGCGGCAGCGTGGTGCTCGCCGACGTGCCGCCCGCCACCACGGTCGCCGGCAACCCTGCCCGGGTCAAATCCACCCATCGCCATCCCTACGGATTCGAGGTGACGCCGTGAGCACCCTGCCGGGAATAGACCATCCGCTGGTCCTGCTGCGCGACCTCGAGGCGGGGCGCGCCTTCTACGCCCGGCTGGGCTTCACCGTCACGCCGGTGGGGCGCCATCCCTGGGGAACGAGCACCGCCCTGGCCGTGCTGGAACGCTCCGCGCTGGAGCTGATGGGGATCTACGACGAAAGCCTGATCGACGGGCTGGAGGTCGGCGGCTTCCGCTTCGGCCGCCACATGCGCGACGCGCTGGCCGAGCGCGAGGGGATGTCGCTCGTCGCGCTGCACAGCCGGGATTCCGCCGCCGACGGTGCCGGCATGGCGGCGCGCGGCGTCGCCTCCCAGGGGCGGATCGACTTCCGCCGCAAGGTGAAGCCGCCCGGCCAGGACTGGGACGAGGCGGTGGTCTCGCTCGAGATCCTGCTGGACCCGGCGCTGCCGCGCGTCTCCCACTTCCTGGCGCAGCAGCACAAGCCGCACCTGCTGTGGGTGCCGGAGTGGATGCGCCACGCCAACGGCGCGACCCACGTCGCCGCCGTGACCTACCTGGCCGAGGACCCCGCCCCGCCGCTCGCGCGGCTGGCGCGGATGTTCGGCCCGCCCTCGCCCGACGGGGAGGTTGCGACCGGCCAGGGGATCTTCCGCGTCATCCGGCCCGGCGCCTGGCCCGCCCGTTTCGGCGCCACGGCGAGGCCGGCCCTCACCCCCGGCGAGCCGGGCGGCGCGGCCATCGACGTCGCGGTGCGCGACCTCGCCGTTGCCCGCGCCGTGCTCGCCGCTGGAGGCGTCGCGACCTGCGAGACGCCGGACGGCCCCGCGGTCGCCGACGTCGCATCCTGCGGCAACGTCGCCATCCGTTTCGTCCAGGCCTGAGGGGCCAGCAGTGAAGGAAGGTTTCTCGATGCGCCGACGCGGTTTCCTGGCAGCCCCGGCGGGTCTGCTCGCGACATCCCTGGTCCCCTCGGCCGGTCCGGCCCTCGCGCAGCCCGCCCGGGCCCGGACGCTGACCTTCGTGCCCTCCGCCCCGCTGACCGCGCTCGACCCGATCTGGACCACGGCGGCCGTGACCCGCGTGCACGGCTACCTGATCTTCGACAGCCTCTACGGCCTGGACGCGAACTTCGCCCCGCGCCCGCAGATGGCGGCGGGGCACGTCGCCGAGGCGGACGGGTTGACCTGGACGATCCGGCTGCGCGACGGACTGACCTTCCACGACGGCCAGGCGGTCCGGGCGCGGGACTGCGTCGCCAGCCTGAAGCGCTGGGCCGACCGCTCGCCCATGGGCCAGAAGCTGATGAGCGTCACGGCCGAGCTGGCGGCGCCCGACGACGTCACCCTACGCTTCCGGCTCCGCAAGCCCTTCCCGCAGCTGTTGCACGCCCTCGCCTCGGTCGGGCCGCAGGCGCTGATCATGCCCGAGCGGCTCGCCGCCACCCCCTCCACGCAGCAGGTGAGCGAGCTCGTCGGCTCGGGTCCCTACCGCTTCCGGGCGGACGAGTTCATCTCGGGCAGCCGCGCCGTGTACGAGCGCTTCGAGGGCTACCGGCCGACGCCGGATACCGGATCGGGCCTGACCGCCGGCCCGAAGGTCGCGCATTTCGACCGCGTCGTCTGGAACATGATCCCCGATCCCGGCACGGCGGCGGCGGCGCTGCAGTCGGGCGAGGTGGACTGGTTCGAGCAGCCGCCGCCGGAGCTGGCCGACCTGCTGCGGCGCGACCGCAACCTGGTGGTCCAGAAGCTGGACCGCTTCCCCCAGGTGCCGGGCCTGCGCTTCAACCATCTGCACGCCCCGTTCAACAACCCCGCGCTGCGGCGCGCCCTGCTGCCGGCCGTCAACCAGCAGGACGTGGCGATCGCCATGGTCGGCGAGAACCGGGAGCTGTGGGCCGAGGATGTCGGCGTCTTCACGCCGGGCACCCCCTCGGCGAGCCTGGCGGGGCTCGATGCGCTGCGCGGCCCGCGCAACCTCGCCCTGGCGAAGCGCCTGATCGCCGAGAGCGGCTACAGGGGGGAGCCGATCCGCCAGATCGCGCCCACGGACCTGCCGACGGTCAACGCGGTCAGCCTCGTCGTGGCGGACCTGTTCAAGCAGCTCGGCCTGAACAACGACCTGGCCCTGTCCGACTGGGGGACGGTCGTGCAGCGCCGCGCCAGCCGCGAGGCGGCGGAGCGGGGCGGCTGGTCGGTCTTCTGCACCACCTTCTCCTGGTTCGAGTATGCCGACCCGGCGGTGAACATCGCCACCCGCGGCAGCGGCTCGCAGGCCTGGTTCGGCTGGCCCGACATGCCGGAGCTGGAGACGCTGCGCGACGAGTGGTTCGACGCGGCCGACGATGCGGGCCGCCGCTCCCTCGCGGAACGGATCCAGACGACGGCGATGCGCGAAGTGCCCTTCATCCCGCTCGGCGCAGGCTTCCTGACGACGGCGCATCGCCGGTCCCTGACGGACCGGATCGTGGCGCTGCCGCTGTTCTGGAACATCCGCCGCGCCTGACGGGAAGGGAGCGAAGCACGCGATGGCGAGCCGGGAAGACGCATTGCGCGGGGCGATGGTGGCCTTCGATTCCGGGGCCTTCGAGCATCGGCTCGCCGGGCTGGTCGCCATCCCCTCCACCTCCCAGGAGCCGGAGCGGGCCCCGGAACTCGAGCGCTACCTCCGCGAGGGGCTGGAGCCATGGCTGCGGCGGATGGGCTTCGCGGTCGAGCTGCATCCGAACGACGTGGCGGGCGCCGGACCTATTCTTCTGGCCGAGCGCCTGGAGGATCCGTCGCTGCCCCGCGTGGTGACCTACGGGCACGGCGACACGGTGCGCAGCATGGAGGGCGAGTGGGGTGCGGGCCGGACACCCTGGGCCCTGCGCCGCGAGGGCGACCGCTGGTACGGGCGCGGCAGCGCCGACAACAAGGGCCAGCACGCCATCAACCTCTTCGCTCTGGAGCAGGTGCTTGCCGCGCGCGGCGGGCGCCTCGGCGCCAGTGTCCGCCTCGTCCTCGAGATGGGCGAGGAGCGTGGCAGCCCAGGCCTGCGCGACTTCGTCACCCGCCATGCCGCGCGGCTGGCGAGCGACGTCTTCATCGCGAGCGATGGGCCGAGGGTGTCGCCGGGGATGCCGACCCTCGCGGCCGGCTCGCGCGGGAACTACCACTTCGATCTTGTGGTGCGCGCCCGGGCCAGCGAGGTGCATTCCGGCCACTGGGGCGGGCTGACGACCGACCCGGCCCTCGTCCTCGGTCATACCCTCGCCTCGATCGCGGACCGGCACGGCCGCGTCCTGGTGCGCGGCTGGTTGCCGGGCGGGGGCGCGCCTCTGCCCGGGGCGGTGCGCGCCATGCTGGCGGGCTGCCCCGTGGATCCCGGCACCGACGCGGCGGCGATCGAGCCCGGCTGGGGCGAGCCGGACCTGACCGCGGCCGAGAAGCTCTACGCCTGGAACAGCCTCATCGTGCTGTCCCAGCTCTCGGGCCGGCCGGAGGCGCCGGTGAATGCCGTGGCACCCTGGGCGCGGGCGCATTGCCAGATCCGCTACACGCCCGATACCGATCCAGACGTCTTCATGCCGGCTCTACGCCGGCATCTCGACGCGGCGGGCTTCGCTGACGTGCTGATCGAGAACGCACGGATCGGGATGCCGGGAAGTGCCACCTCGCTCGACGATCCCTGGCTTCTCTGGGCGGCGGACAGCATGCGTCGGACGCTGGACGGGCGCCTGCAGCTCATACCCGCGACCTCCGGCGGTATGCCGGGCGACGTCTTCGCCGATCTGCTCGGAACACCCCTGGTCTGGGTGCCGCATGGGCACAACGGTTGCCAGCAACACGGCCCGGACGAGCATCTCTTAGTCGGCGTAGCTCGTGAGGGCGTCGCGGCTTTCACCGGCCTGTGGTGGGATCTTGGACAGCCGGCCAGTGGCCAGAGCAGGAGATGCCCATCGCTTCGAGATGCTCGCCACGCGTAATTTGGGACAGTCGTCGCGCGGCTCGGACGGCACTGAGCAGATCCAGTTCATGCCTCAGTTCGGCCAAAGGATTTGTAAGGGCAGTTCGAGAAGACGTCTGGCCTGCTCTGCTTCCCTCACGTCGCGCCCGGCCGGGCGTCCTGGGGAAGGTCGGCCTGGCGGCTTCCTCCGAGCGAGGGAAGGGGGCATTGAGTTCCCTGGCCAAAGGGCTGCCGGTGGTCATACCCACGCATGATACTATGTACCCCTCTTTCCCGACTGATCCTGCGGAAGGCAGGTGACTTGGCCAAGGGCTTGTGGATGTCTAGCAGAGGCGATCAAACAGCGGCTTCCGCGTCCTCGGCGGAAGCGACCGGCACCCCCGCCCGAGGTTCCATGGATCAGGGCGCCAGCGAGCCGATCGGCGCGCCCGGCCTGCATCACTGGAAGCAGGCCGAGATCACCGACACCACGCTCGACGACCGCGGCAGCGTCTTCTTCGCCGCCGTCGAGATGACGCGGATGCCGATGATCCTGGCCGACCCCCGCCGGGACGACTGCCCCATCGCCTTCGCCAACAACGCCTTCCTCGATCTCACGGGCTACGAGGAGGCGGAGGTGCTCGGCCGGAACTGCCGCTTCCTGCAGGGTGCCGGCACCGACCCCACCAGCGTCCGGCACCTGCGCGAGGCCATCCGGGACCGGCGGGCCATCGCGCTGGAGATCCTGAACTACCGTCGCGACGGCACGCCGTTCTGGAACGCCATCTTCATGGGCCCGGTCTTCGACAAGGCGGGCGAGCTGATCTACTTCTTCGCCAGCCAGCTCGACGTCTCCCTGCGCCGGGAAAGCGAGCAGTCGCTGCGCCAGGCCCAGAAGATGGAGGCCATCGGCCAGCTCACCGCCGGCCTCGCGCACGACTTCAACAACCTCCTGCACGTCATCGACGGCAGTCTCGAACGCCTGAAGGCCAAACGCTTCGACGACGGATCGTTCGCGCGCTTCCACGATGCCGCGACCGCCGCCTCGGAGCGCGGCGCCAAGCTCACGCGCCAGCTCCTGGCCTTTGCCCGCCGCACCCGGCTGGAGCCGAAGGGGGTGGATCTCACCCGTCTGGTGAACTCGTTCAGCGAACTGCTGGACACCTCGGTCGGCGAGAAGGCCGACCTCCACCTCAGCCTCCAGCGCCGCCTGCCCCAGGTGCGGGTCGATCCGAACCACCTGGAGATGGCCCTGCTCAACATCGTGGTGAACGCCCGGGACGCCTCGCCCGAGGGCGGCATGATCACCGTCACGACGCGCGCCATCCACCTGAACGGCGACGCCGCTGCCCGCCAGCTGGAGCCGGGCGACTACGTGATGCTCAGCGTCAGCGACGAGGGCGTCGGAATGCCACCGCATATCCAGGCCCGCGCGATCGAGCCCTTCTTCACCACCAAAGGGCCGGAGCACGGCACCGGCCTGGGGCTCGCCATGGCGCACGGCTTCGTGGAGCAGTCCGGCGGGCGCCTCGAGATCGATAGTGAGCCCGGGCGCGGCACCACCATCCGCATGCTCTTCCCCCGCTACGTCCCCGAGAGGGAGGAGGGCGAGCCGAAATCGGAGCCGAGCGGATACCAGACCCAGCCGGTGGACGGCTCAGCCCGGGTGCCGCTGATCCTCGTGGTGGACGACAGCCGCGAGATCGCGGAGATGGCGCGCGAAGCGCTCGCCGAGGCGGGCTACCGGGTGGTGGTGGCGCACAGCGCCGAGGAGGCTCTCCGGACCTTCGACGAGGCGGCCGCGCGGCAGGACGCCGTCGACCTCGTGTTCTCGGACGTGATCATGCCGGGCGGCGCGAACGGGCTGGTGCTGGCCGAGCAGGTACGCGGGCGGTCTCCCGATGCGCCGGTGGTCCTGACGACCGGCTACAACGACGAGATGTCGCTCGACGGCCCGAAAGCCACCGCGCTGGAGGTGCTGGGCAAGCCCTACAAGCGGACCGAGCTGATCGACCGCATCCAGTCCGCCCTGCGGCAGGGTCGACGGACCGGTCCGGGGCGGGACACCTCGGACTTCGGCCACGCCCAGGCCTGAGGGCGGCGATCAGGCCATCGCCGTGCCTGTCCCTGCGAAGGGGAGGGCGAGGCGGCAGTAGACGCCCTCGATGCCGAGTTCCAGCCGCGCCTCGCCCTTCAGCTGATAGGGCACGGTGCGCTCGATGATCCGGCGCCCGAAGCGGCCCGGGGCCGGGTCTTGCGGCATGGCGACCCCGGTCTCCCGCCACTCGATGACCAAACGGGTCGTGCCGTCGGCGCCTTCCAGCCACCAGAGGATGGCAAGGTGGCCGGTCGGGTGCGCCATGGCGCCGTGCTTCGCGGCATTGGCCGCCAACTCGTGCAGGGCCAGGGCGATCGGCTGCACCATGGCCCCCGGCAGCTCCACGCTGGGGCCCACCACCTCGGTCTTTCCAGCCTCGCTATCCCCGATCGCCCGCAACTCGGCCTCGACGAGGTCGCGGAGCGGCACGACCCATGCGCCGCTGCGGGCCAGGAAGGCCTGGACCCGCCCCAGGGCGGCGAGGCGTGCCCCGAAGTCGTCTCGCCCGGGCGTGGGCGCCAGGCTCTTGCCCGCCATCATCCGGACGAGGGCGAGGAGGTTGCGCGTGCGGTGCTGCACCTCCAGCAGGAGGTTCCGCTGCTCGCCCTGGAGGCGGGTGACATCCTCGATGTCGGTGCTCACCCCCACCCATTCCTGCCGGCCCTCCCCCTCGGATGGCGACCCCTCCCGCAGCAGGGTGCCCCGGGTGTGGTGCAGGTGCCAGGCGCCGTCCTGGGCGCAGCGGATCCGGTGGTCGACTTCGAGCCACCCTTGCGTCCGGGCGGCCTCCCAGGCCTGACACGTGACGTCCCGGTCGTCGGGGTGGACCGCGCCGAGCCACCCGCGGCCGCAGCACTCCTCCTTCGCCTGGCCCGTGTAGGAGCGCCAGTTCGGCGAGCCCCAGATCCACCGCCCGCCATCCACCGAGCGCCAGACGAGGTGGGGAACGGTGTCGGCGAGCGTCCGGAAGTGGGCCTCACCGGGGGTGACCGTCGCCCCCGCCGCGGCTCGGCTCGCGTCCAGTCCGGCCGCGGCCAGCGCGGTCCGTAGACGGGCGTTCTCAGCCTCCAAGGCCGCCACGCGCCGCTCGGCTCCAATCGCCTCCTTCTCGCCGCTCATCGGAGGAAGATCCGGGCTGCCGTGGTGACGGGGGGCTGGAATGTGCCGTCCCAAGTCCTGCCAGGACCACGACACGGCGGGGCGTTCGACCAGCGGCGTAGCATGTGAGGAAGGGTCATCCCGGGGACAGGAAAGAGTATAGGCACCGTCTTCGATGCTGTTGCCTAACGCTCCGCAGGCGTCTTGGACTGCTTCACTCGTTCTTTTCCACGCGATACCCCAGCATGCCTGCCTCCGAGGGTAAGCGTTGCCTCTGCGGTGGGCTATTTTGAGCGTAGACGCTTCTGATCTCTCTCCACAGCTCATCTAAGGAAGATGTTCTTCGCACAGCATATCCAATCAACCAAGCAATAGCCTATCGGAAAGGCAAAAATTATGAAAACGACTATGAAATAGACAACTCAATAATGAATAGTCGGAAAACTGCGCGATCCAGATGCAATCGATCTTGCCATAAGGGGCGTATACGCTTGAAAGTGTCGTAACGGCCGAACGTTGGCGGCGGGGGCGACCCCTCCGGCGTGTAAGCTGGTGGATGGCTGGATACACAGCTGCACATGGAAGCGGACAGCGATTGCCAAGCACCTGAACGGAGAGATGAGATGCTGACCCGACGCAATGCGCTGCTGTTCATGGCGGCATCTTCCGCCCTTCCCTCCGGCGTGCGGGCGCAAAGCCCGGCGACGCGCCCGATGACCATCATCGTGCCCTATCCTGCGGGCGGGTCCATCGACCTGACCGGACGTCTCCTGGCGGACCGCTTGCGGACCATCCAGGGCCAGTCGATGGTGATCGACAACCGCAGCGGCGCGAACGGGCTGGTTGGGATGGAGGTCGGGTTCCGCTCCGAGCCCAACGGGCTGACGCTGACGATCACCGGCGCCTCCCCCGTTTCGGCTGGAGCCCACCTGCGGCCAGCGAACTTCGACGTTCTCGGCTTTCGCGAGATAACGCGGCTCGTCAAGTCGCCGCTCGTGCTGGCGGTCCGCAAGGATCTGCCCGTCAGCACCGTCGCGGAGTTCATCGCCCTGGCCAGGAAGCAGGAGCTGACCTACGCCTCCGCAGGCATCGGCAGCAGCCACCACCTGACCGGGGAGCTGTTCCGCCAGATGACCGACACGAAGCTCGAGCACGTACCGTATCGCGGCTCGGGTCCGGCCATCAACGACCTCGTTGCCGGCACCGTGGACGCGGCGTTCGGCGATCCCACCCTGGTGCGGATGGGCAAGGCCGGGCAGGCCAAGGTGCTGGGCTGCTCCTCCGACGGTCCCTGGGCGCTCAATCCGGACGTCCCGCCCATGTCCCAGACCGTGCCCGGCTTCGTGTCGGAGAACTGGTATGGCATCGCGGCGCCGCCCGCCACGCCGGAGCCGATCCTGGCGACGCTCCACGCCAACATCGTGGCGGCCATGAACGACGAAGCGACGCGGGCGAAGTTCGCGGAGCAGGGCCTCGAGGTCGCGACCATGCCCATGGCCGACTTCGAGCGGTATGTGCGGCAGGATTCCGAGGTGTGGAAGCGGGTGATCCAGCGCGCCAACATCCAGGTGACGCCTTAAAGCCTCGCGGGGCCTGTTCCCGGGCCCGAGCCGTGCTCGCCCCGGTCCGCGAACGAGCCCTGCGGGCGCATCGAGAAATGGTGGAGGACAGCGTGCCCCAGGAAATCAGGAGCTTCTGCACGCTGTGCCGCTCGCAGTGCGGGACGGTGAACATCGTGGAGAACGGGCGGTTGATTGCCGTCCGACCTGATCCGACCCACCCGACAGGCCAGGCCGCCTGCCTCAAGGGCAAGGCAGGGCCCGAGATCGTGGCCGCGGGCAACCGCATCCTCTATCCCATGCGCCGGACCGCGCCCAAGACGGCGGTTGATCCGGGGTGGGAGCGGATCTCCTGGGATGAGGCCCTGGCCACCTGCGCGGAACGGATCGCCGCCATCAAGGAGGAGTCCGGCGCCGAAGCCGTCTCCTTCGCCGTGACCACGAAGAGCGGCACCGGCATTGCCGACAGCGTGGAGTGGGTGGACCGCTTCGTGCGCGTCTTCGGCAGCCCCAACGTCGCGGGTGCCGTGGACATCTGCAACTGGCACAAGGACGTCGCGCACAAGTTCACCTTCGGTGTCGGCACGGGCGTGGCGGACTATGCCAACGCCGACCTGATCCTGCTCTGGGGCCACAACCCGACGAACACCTGGCTGGCGCAGGCCGACGCCATCGCACGCGGTCGCGCGGCCGGCGCCGCCCTCATCGTCGTCGATCCCCGCCTCACGCCCCTCGCCCAGGAGGCCGATGTCTGGCTGCGTGTGCGGCCCGGGACCGACGCCGCCCTCGCCATGGGGCTGTCGAACCTCCTGATCACGGAGGGGGGCACCGACTGGCCTTTCGTGAGTGCCTGGACCAACGCGCCGATCCTCGTGCGGGAGGATGACGGCCGCTTCCTCCGCGCCCGCGATCTGGAGCCGGACGGCGGCGACGCGCTGCTGGCCTGGGACACGCGCGCGGACGCGCCGGCGACCTACGACACGAAGCGGCCGGCGGACGAGCGCCAGTGCGTCGCCTTCGCCCTTGTCGGCCGCTTCGAGGCGAGCGGTGTCGACGGAAGGCCGATCGCCTGCCGTCCCGCTTTCGACCTCTTCGCCGCCTCCTGCGCGGCCTGGACGCCGGTGCGGGTGGAAGCCGCGACCGGCGTGCCCGAGGAGAAGCTGCGCGCGGCGGCCGCCCTGCTCGGCGCCCGCCAGCGGATTGCCTATCACGCCTGGAACGGCGTCGGGCAGAGCACGAACGCGACCCAGACCGAACGCGCCATCGCGACCCTCTACGCGCTGCGCGGCTGCTTCGACACGGTCGGCTCGAACCGCATCCTCGCCAAGCACCCTGCGAACAAGGTCGATGCGCCGTCGCTTATGGCGAAGGGGCAGCTCAGCAAGGCGCTCGGGGCCGCCGAGCGCCCCCTCGGCCCCCCCGCGGAAGGCCGGGTCAAACCCGTGGACCTCTACCGCGCCCTGGCGGGTGAGGGGCCTTACCCCGTTCGCGCCCTGGTGGCCTTCGGCACCAACCAGCTCATGACCCAGGGCGACACGGAGGTGATTCGCCGCGGGCTGGAGGCGGCGGAATTCCATGTCCACTGCGACATCGTGGCGACGCCGACCGCGCGCTACGCGGATCTCCTGCTGCCCGTCAGCACGCCATGGGAGCGCGAGGCTCTCCGCGTGGGCTTCGAGATCAGCGAGGCGGCGGAGGAACTGATCCAGCTCCGCCCCGCGGCCGTGGCGCCACGGGGCGAGGCACGCTCCGACCTCGAGATCGTCTTCGGGCTGGCGACCCACCTCGGCCTCGGCGACCGGTTCTTCGGCGGCAGCGTGGAGGCCGGCTGGAACCACGTCCTGGAGCCCCTCGGCCTCACGGCGGATGACCTCCGTGCCGCGGGCGGGCGTATCAGCCGCCCGCTGAAGCACGCGGTGCGGAAATACGCGGTGGTCAGGCCCGACGGCACGGTCGTGGGTTTCGGCACCGAGACGCGGAGGGTGGAATTCTACTCGGAGCTGCTGCTGCGCCATGGTCAGTCGCCGTTGCCCGTGCAGCCCGGCGGGGAGGCCGAGGACCCCGCCTTTCCGCTGATGCTCACCAGCATGAAGAACGGCTATTTCTGTCACAGCCAGCACCACGGCATCGCCTCCCTCCGCCGCCGCTTCGACGCACCGCCCCTGTACCTCCATCCCGCCCTCGCCGTGGCGCGCGGCATCGAGGAGGGGAGCTGGGTGGGCGTGCGGAGCCGCCATGGCGAGGCCCGTTTCCGCGCGCATTTCGACAGCAACCTCGATGAGGGCGTCGTCGCCGCCGAGTTCGGCTGGTGGGAGGGTTGCGAGCCCCTCGGCAAGCCCTCCTTCGCGTCCGGCGGCCCGGCGAGTTCGAATTTCAACGCCCTCGTCTCGGCGGACCGGCGCGATCCGATCAGCGGTTCCGTCGCCCACAAGGCCGTGCCCTGCGAGCTCTTCTCCATCCGCATCGGTGCCGACCGCTGGGACGGCTTCCGTGCCTTCCATGTCGAGCGGCTGGATTGGGAGACGCCATCCGCGCTCTCCATCACCATCGCCGCGGTGGACGGGGCGACCCTTCCGGATTTCGAACCGGGCCAGTACCTCCGCATCCGCGTGGATCACCCCACGGAGGGCGCGTTGACCCGCGCCTACTCCCTCACCGGTCCCGCCCGCCTCGACGGGCGAACGACCTATTCCCTCTGTGTCGGCCTCCCGACCGCTTCGCCCGAAAGCCCGGGCGTCGTGTCCTCCCACCTCCACCGGGCTCTCCGGCCCGGGCAGGTCATCGAGGCCGAGGCGCCTTCCGGCCACTTCACGATCCCCCTCCGGTCCTCCGTTCCGATCGTCCTCGTCGCAACGGGCATCGGGATCACGCCCTTCGTCAGCTATCTCGAATCCCTCGGCGACGGCACCGATATGCCGGAGCTTCACCTCCTCTACGGCAACCGCGATGGCGGGCAGCACGCCTTCGCCGCGCGCCTCCGGGCTCTGGAGGCGGCCCTGCCGCGACTGACGGTCCGGAACTTCTACAGCCGCCCCAGGCCGCAGGACGTGTGCGGGCAGGACCACCATGTTGCGGCCAGGCTCGGGGCCGGTGCGGTGGGGCAGGACATCGTGGACGCGCGGGCGAGGTTCTACATGTGCGGCTCCGACGCGATGATCGATTCGGTTCGGACCGGCCTCGTGGCTCGGGGCGTTGCCCGCTTCGACATCTTCAGCGAGATCTTCGCCTCGCCCGCCAAGTTCACCGGTGACCCCGACCAGACCTTCCGTGTCTCCCTGCGGCGCTCGGGCGTGGACTTCGTCTGGAAGGCGAGCGACGGGACGCTGTTGGACTGCGCCGAGAAGCGGGGCGTCCGTGCGCCCAGCGGTTGCCGGGTCGGCCAGTGCGAGAGCTGCGCGGTCAAGGTGCTGTCAGGGCAGGCCATCCAGCTTTCCGGCTCCGCGCCCGAGGAAGCCGACATGGTCTTCACCTGCCAGGGCGTTCCAGTGAGCGATCTCGTCCTGGACCTCTGATGCCCGTCGTGCCAGCGACCCAGTCGGGAGGAGGAAGAGGGGATGGCCGCCTCCTCTCGCGTCAGCCAGGGGCCAAGGGGGCGAGGGGCGTGACGTCAGTCGCTGATCATCTTCCGGAGGGTGAACATGATCGCCGCCCGCTCCCCGGGATTGAGGTCGCCCATGGTCAGGTCGCTGATCAGTTTGGCCTGCGGCACCATCTCCGCGAGCAATGCGGCGCCATCGGGCGTAAGAGCAACGATCGTCTTGCGCCGATCCGTCTCATCCGACTGGAGTTGCACCAGGCCACGCCTCACCAGGCGTTCGACGATACCGCGGATGGTCGTCTGGTCGATTCCGGTCGTCCTGATCAGCTCGGCCTGCGGGACCGGGCCGTTGTCGCGCAACGCGCAGAGGGTCACGAACTGAGTGGAGGTGAGGTTGGGGTCGACCGAGTGCGCCTGGAAGATGGAGAGATGTCGCTGGTAGGCGCGGCGCAGAAGATGACCGATCTGCTCCGAGAAATCGTAGCTCTGATCGGAGTGGCTGGTGAGGAAGTCCGGGTTGATCTCGGCCTGCTTCACTGGGTGGAGTCCGCCACTGTCACAATGCCACGGCCTGAGGCCCATCCCCTTGGCAATCTGGCCCAACCTGCCCACCGGGGGGAGGGCCGCGGGGGGCAGTCTTCCGCTGCTACAGGTCAGGCGTCAAGCTCGGTCACCAACTAAGAGCCTGTTTCAGCAGGCCTCCGCCGTCCGTCCCCATCTTCGTGCCTGAAGTGGACGGCGGTGCTGCACAAATCTTGCCGGCAGCCGTACATGATGAGCAAGGCATCGGCACCGGGTGGCCAGGCGAGGACCCGTTACCGGACGTGGAACTGGCGGGAGTACGACCGAGGGCTGGTCGCCCGCGGGGATCTGGCCGTGTGGATCCCGCCCAGTCTGGCTTGGCACGTCGCTGAAGGCACAGCAGGCATGGCCGTTCTCGGGTCTTCGCGGATGCAGCGATCCAGGCGGTGCTGATGCCGAAGGTGCTGTACCAGCCGCCGCTGCGGGCGGCCCATTGCATGGCGGGGAGCCTGATCCGGCCGGCGGGCCTCGACTGGCATGTCCGCACTGCCGCACCGGGGGTAGATTGGTTGCGACGTCCGGCCGGCGTACCGGGGCCGTGGGCTGGGCCATCGCGCCCTGCAAGTCGGGATCAAGCACCTTCGCGCACGAGGGGGCGGCGCTTTCCTGTTGACGTGCCGAGACGATAACGCCGGGTCGATCCGGATTATTGGAGTGGTGGGTGGGAGCGCCAGTGCTTGGCTACTCGGCAAGTCGAGTGGCGCGCCAGCGTCCCGCCCCATCCGCCTACCCGGGCGTGAGAAGTCCAACATTACTCGGCGCTCCTAGGCCCAACGGTCCAGCACCTTGGACACGAACTCCGGACCGTTATCGACCCTGATCAGTTGAGGCGCACCGCGACATGCGGCGACGTGTTCAACCGCCTGCGCCATGTGCTCACCCCGGATGCCCCCGTCCACGACGATCGCCAGCGCCTCGCGGGTGGAGTAGTCCACCAGGGTCAGGGCGCGAATGCGGCGCCCGTCGAATAGCGCGTCGGACACGAAGTCCATCGACCGCTGCTGGTTCGGGCGCGCCGCAGCCTCCCGCTCCTGGCGGCGTGCGGCGGTGACGTGCCGCCGTGGGCGTTTGCGGCGCAGGCTCAGCCCTTTGAGCTGATACAGCCGGTAGGCCCGCTTGCGGTTCACCGTCCAGCCTTCCCGCCGCAGTAGCACGTGGATGCGCGGATAGCCGTAGCGAACACGGACCGCGGCGATCTCGCGGATCCGCAGCCTCAGCGGCGCCTGGTCATCGCGGTGGCCGACGTAGCGCTGGGAGAAGCGGTGGAACCGCAGCGCCCAGCAGCCCCGCCGCTCGCTCACCCCGAACGCGTCTCGCACGTGCTGGACGAGCTCACGCCGATGACCAGGCGTCAGACTTTTACCGCCAGAACATCCTGCAGCATCGCTTTGTTCAGGCTGAGGTCGGCCACCAGCCGCTTGAGCTTGGTGTTCTCCTCCTCAAGCTGCTTTAGCCGCTGCAACTCGGACGGACCCAGGCCACCTTACTTCTGCTTCCAGCGAAAGAAGGTGGCCTCCGAGATCCCCATCTTGCGGCATACCCCGGCCACCGCCGTACCCAGCTCCGCCTGTTTCAGGGCGAAGGCGATCTGCTCCTCGGTGAGGTGGCTCTTGCGCATCCGGTCGCCTCCCTTCAGGGCATCGAGCCTGCCGGAAAACTCTCACAATCGCCGAACCAGTTTCGTGGTTTGAGGTCAGCAACCCGCTACGAGAAAACCGCGCGATCCTCCATGAGCTTCCTCTTCCTCGCCGCCACCTTCGATTGGATCGGGAACTAACAGGCCCTAGCCGTAGTCACTTCCCGTGCGGGGCGGGAAAGCAAGATGCCCCTCGAACCCGATAGTCAAGCCGAGGTTCGGATTATGAAATGGATCATCTGCACAGACCTTCGCCCAACGATGCTGCATGCGCTCGACTTCCTCCACATAGAAAGGTTGGCGGTCTCCGGCATAATGCGAGCCATAAGTGAGCATCTCGTGGTGGTGCAACTCAGCCTGGGGCGCATAGACGATGTTATGCCCAGTTTCGCCCACCCGGAGCGCGAAATCCACGTCGTTGAAGGCGCTGGGATAGCTTTCATCCAGACCGCCGACCCGCTCGTACAGGGATCGGCGCACGAGCATGCAGGCTGCGGTCACGGCCGAGAGCTGCTGCGCCACCACGGCACGTTGCATGTAGCCGGGGTCGTCGCCCGGCAGGTAGCGGTGCGCATGGTCGCATAGACCCGAGAGCCCCATGATGACGCCGCCGTGTTGAACCCGCCCATCGGGATAGAGCAGCCGCGCGCCGACGATGCCATTGGTGGGATCAGCCATGAAGGCGAGCATCCAGCGCAGCCAATCAGGCCGGATCGGTGTCACGTCATCGTTCAGGAGCAGGATGTTGTCGCCGGCGGTGCGGGCGGCGACGTAGTTATTGGCGGTGGAGAAGTTGAAGCGCGGCGCCTTTAGCCAGTGGACCGTCGCATTCGGATAACGCTTCAATGCCTCGGTTGCGGCCCTCTGGCGCTCGTCTGGTGGACTGGGCTGCATCAGCACCACATGCAGATCCAGAGCGGGGTAGTCTGTCCCTTCCAGTACGGCACGGATGCAGCGCGCTGCATGGGGGTGACGCAGGGTGGAGGGAATGATGACCGTCACCCGGCCTGGCTCGCGGTCCCCCGGCCCGTCAGCGAGCCGGAAGCTCAGCGGCCATGTGGGAATAGGGGCGATGGCCGGGCCATCCAGGGTGAGATGCGCCGCCACCAGCGCCGCCAATGTCTCAGGCGAGGCCCGCTCCGCATCCGGTCTGCGGTGGGACAGAATGAAGGGTATACGCGCTCCGAACGGACGCGAATCTCTCTCCTGGCGGGTGAACCAGCTGCGCAGGCGAATCACATCGGCCGGCCCCGCGGCCCCTCCCGCCTCCGCCAGCAGGCGCCTCGCCACCAGCCAGAGGCCGCTGGATAGCAGCCCGGAAAGCATCATCGTTCGGTTCGGCACTGGCTTGAACAGAGGAGAGTGACGCTGGCCGTCCGGTGCTACGGAATCTTCGTCCGCGATGGCAATGTCGGGCTGGTCGAGCCGACGCAACTGGTCGGCCGCCAGTTGGGTCGCGTAGGGAGGCAGGACCTCTCCAGCGGCGAGAATGCCGATGTAGTCCTCCTTCAGCCCTACCAATGCCTCCGCCACGGAAAGAGTGGAGGAAGGGTCGAGCACCCGGTGAACCGCACCGCCGCGTTGAACCGCGAGTGCCGCCAGCGTCGCATCCAGGGCGGCCGAGCCGGGCCGCCCCACGGCGAGATAGGCTATGGAAGGTTGCGGATCCCCGCCGAACGCCTGGTCGTCCCAATGGTCGAACAAGCGCAGCCAGGCGGCGTAGTCCCGCTGCGGGATTCGCGCCTCGTTGGCCGTGGCAGCGAGGAATTGGCGGAATTGGCGGTTAAAGCCCGTGGGATGGAGGGCGACGCGGCGCGCCAGTTGCCACAGCGTGCCGGGCGGGGCACCAGCCAGCAGCCAAGCCGAGGCCAGGGGCCGGCTTACAGGCCGCAGCGACATCCCCGCCGCCCGCGTGGTCGTCGCGCCGGCCCCGATCGCGTACAGGCGGAGTTCTGTCGCCCCGGCGGGAATGAAGACGATCAGCGAGTGGCGCCGCCGCAACAGCAGACCGCGCGGCCTCCCCCTGCTTAGATAGAGGTTGCCGGCGATGGATTCTCCATTCGCGGCATGAAGCGTGGCGAAAAGGAGGACGCGTTGATCCGCCGCTATGAGGTGCGGTGTGACCCGCGCCCATCGGTTCCGGGCCGCGGTCGCCACCGGACCGGTCCATAACAGCGTGGGCTGACGTCTCAAGGCCGGACCTCCCCGGTGGTAAGGGCCGACTGGAGCCATTCTGCCGTAGCGCGCAGCCCCTCCAACCATCCGGTACCCGGAGCCCAGCCCAACTCGCGCCCGATCCGCCCGATGTCGAGCACGTTGGCGGGCACGTCTACGGCGCGAGCCGGGCGGAAGAGGATCTCTGCCCCCTCCATCCCGAGCACCCGGTCCACGTCATGCACCACCTCGAGGATGGAACGGCCGATGCCTGAGCCGAGATTCATGACGAGGCAGGTCGCCGCCCGTGGGGTATCCGGCCGGTCCAGCGGAGGGCGGGCCGCGCGAAGCAGGGCATCCACCAGGTCATCGACATAGAGGAAGTCGCGCACCACGCGGCCGTCGCCCCAGATCTCCACCGGCCGGCCGGCCAGGCGGCGGGCGACGAGGGCGGCGATCACGCCCTGGCCGCGCCCGGGGCGCTGGAGGGGGCCGTAGGGGTTGGCGGCGCGCAGCACGGTGGCGCGCAGACCGTGACGGTGCGCCTGCAGGCCGAGGTGCTTCTCCACGAGCAGCTTGTGGATGCCGTAGGCGGAGATGGGGTCGGTCGGGTGGTCCTCGGCGATCGGCAGGCTGCGGGGCACGCCGTAGACCGTGCCGCCGGAGGAGACGAAGACGATCCGCCCCACCCCGGCCCGCCGGCAGAGCTCCAGCAGCTCGACCGAAGCGGCAGCGTTGCGGCGGAGATCCTCGGCCGGGTTCTCCTCGGCGAGGGCCGGCACGCTGCCGCCCAGCAGGTGGAAGACCACCTCCACCCCCTCCAGAGCCGAGGCCAGGGCGTGCCGGTCGTCGAACTCCGCGGTGGTCCAGCGCAGGGGGGGGAGCGCCTCGGGATAGGCGGGCACGCGGCCGAAGCCGTGCACCGACGCCCCCGCCCGCGCGAGCGCGCGGCAGAGGTTGAGGCCGATGAAGCCTCCGGCGCCCAGGACGAGGCAGGCGGTGCCGGAGAGGCCGGAAGGGATGCTCAGGGCAGACCTCGCAGGAAGGATTCCATCTCGTCCGCCATGCGCTCGAAGGTGAAGCGGCGCGCGGTCGACGCGCCGCCCGCGGCCAGGCGGGCCCGCAGCGCGGGGTCGCGGGCAAGGCGGGCGACGGCACCGGCCAGATCCGCCGCGTCGCCGCGCCGGAAGAGGGCCCCGGACTCCCCCTCGCGCACGATCTCGGGGTTGCCGCCCACGTCGGAGGCGATGGTGGGAATGCCGCAGCCGAGCGCGTGGATCAGGGTCAGGGAGAAGGGTTCGTAGAGGGAGGGGAAGAGGTAGAGGTCGTGCGCGTCGAACAGCGCGGGCAGCTCCGTCTCGGTCACCACCGGCCGCATCACGACGTCGGCGGCGCGGCCGCTGGCCGCCACCGCCGCCCGGAAGCGCTCCATGTAGGCCCGGTCCTGCCCGTCCCCGACCACCGTCAGCGTGACGCGGTCGACGCCGAGCGCGGCGGGATCGAGCAGCGGCATCGCCTCCACCGCCGTGTGCGCGCCCTTGAGGTCCACGAGCCGCCCGGCGAAGAGCAGCCGTAGCGTGCCGGGTTGGACCAGACGCGCGCGGTCGGGCGCGGCCGCATCCCCGCGCGGGGCCTGGCGCACGCCGTTGTGGATCACGCGGTGGGTGCGGAAGGAGGTGCCGCCGGCGGCGTAGAAGTCGCGCACGAAGCGGGCGCCGAACACCGCCTCCAGCCGCCGCGGCGGCACGATGCCCACCAGGCGCTGCGCGGCGCGCTTCGCCCGCCCGGCCAGGGCCCGCCAGGCGGCGGGCTGGGGTGGCGGCACGAAATCGGCGCGGCCGTGCACGACGTCGCGGAAGAAGCCGGCGACGAAGGCCGGGTTCCGCATCACCAGCAGCCAGTTGTCGGTCAGCATCACCACCGAGCGGTAGCGGCTGGCTTCCAGCGCCGCCAGGATCGAGCCATCCAGAAAGAACAGGTTCCAGGCGAAGATCACGTCCGGCCGCACGTCGTCCAGCACGCGGTGCAGCGTGGCCAGGTTGCGGCTGTTGACCGCCGCGCGCGCCGCGGCATCGCCCGGGAACGGGCTGTAGATGTCGGCACCCGCCAGCAGCTCCCATTCGCGGATCACGCGCTGCCCGGGATAGCTGGCTTCGCGCCCGCCATAGGTACTGGTCAGCACCGTGACCGCGTGCCCGCGGGCC
>Ga0325400_1000366_pt1 | contig 32144 bp, 14 predicted proteins | sample PopdelMetagenome_2_FD_205662 | JGI IMG/M metagenome (GOLD analysis project Ga0325400, IMG submission 205662) | Populus deltoides microbial communities from Bellville, Georgia, United States - Xylem-PdKOR-R1 | ecosystem: Host-associated > Plants > Phyllosphere > Stem > Wood/Secondary xylem...
GGCAAAGCTATGGGGTCTGGTACTGGGATGGGCCGAGCTGGTGCAGGTGTTCTCAGCCCACCTTCAAACCCTATGATTGGTTCTGGTATGGGGATGGGTGTGGGTGCGGGCGTGAATATGGGCATTGGTATGGGTGGTCGTCCTGGTTCAGGCATTGGCATGGGAGGTTATGGAGGAGCGCACCCACCCATGGGTGTGGGTGTGGGAATGGGGATGATGAACATGGGAATGATGCCAGGTGGCCAGATGCCTCCTGGATCAGCCATGCCTGGTGGCTATAACCCCATGATGGGTTCTGGTGGTTACACTCCCCAACAACATTATGGCGGATATCGATGAGATGGATCAACCATACTGAAGGGCAACGAATACCTGTTGATTTTTGGAGGTAAAAGGGGATGGCATTGCTAACCCCAAGTGCTACCATTGCCATGCTCGTTCTTTCCCATCCCCATGGGGTCTCTTAAAGATGTATTTGTCTTGAAGATGTATTTTTGTTTGATAGTCATAATATTCCGATACAAATCTTGATGTGATTATGTGTATTCATCATCCTTAATCTCGCCATTGGTTGCATTATCATTCATTTTGAGCCAGAATATATTGATTAGTTGCGTCGCGGACTCGGCTGTTGTTGTGAATTTGTAATACGGTGATGATAACCTTTCTCAGGCTGTCTTCACCCCCTTCTCCTCTCACGGAGCACATATATATTTTTTTGTAACTCATCAGGGATTTTATACTATGCTTGGTTACCGAATGATCAATAAATCTCAGAATTCATTTTTTCTTCTTTGATTGTAATGATTGTGGTGTGAATGTCTAAACAGGGGGGAGACAGGTGGAGTAAGGATAGTGTCATCGTCTGGTGATTTGAATCTGTTTGAGAAATCATCTTGTGAGCTCGTATCAATAAAAACAGTCGTGGCATACGCCATGCTGGATGCAATTATCTCATGTAATATATACCTTTGACAAGTGCAAGTGAATTGCCGAGTACAAAATCCAAGGCGGTCAGGCAAGCTAGTTCGAATAACAGGTGCATGCTCAGCACGACTTCGAGGCTTTACAAGATATGCAGAAACACAACTAGGCTGAGAGAGGATCAGCTTATAGGCTCGATGGCCTGTGGGCTTAGAGATGTTATAACATGGGTAGCTGGAGATAATTTTCGGCAGTTTCTGGGTTTTTTTTTTTCAATTGTCTAGATTTGATTAGATCTGTCTGGGAGAGTTTTCCATGTAATTTTTGTATTGTTTTGTAATAAATAAAGGTCAAAGTTGTGTAGCATAATAGGAGAAGATGTAAGGCATGATCTCGAAAGTTAAATACGACCAATAATGTGAGGAATATCGCTATAACATAGTTATATTGCTATAATTAATTCATATAACATGGGTCAATCTATCTTTCGACTGTTTTTTTTTCTTTTCTTGATCCTTGGATTCATAGTTTTTCTTTAAAAAAAAAACATGTTTTGGGTTGATTGACCGACCAACAAGTCAACTTGAAATCGAATCTCAATAAGAAGCAATTGATACCTAAAAAGCAGCAAATTGAGGAGCAATATTATAACTTAAAAAATAAAAAATAAAAAATAGAGGTAGAAAATATTGGGGCCAAAACACCTCAAAACGCCCCTGACCTTTCCAGATTGCTTGTCAATTCACTTTAAGTATCAGTTTCAACATGCTTCACAAATGATTGGATACTCATTTCAGTTTTGTCTCCCTTCTGATAAACTATAGGGGCATCACAACCACCTCCCTGAGATCTTTTTGCAGTACCTCAATCTTTACAATTTATCATGTGTCTGTGTTTCGGTCCAAACCCTACATACAATCATCTTTAGCAAACCTGCATTCTGTTTCTTGGTATTTGTCTTGAGGCACGTTGGGCTTCTCTGCAAGATGGAGAACTAGGCTCAGGACGGAAAAAAAACAAGCAATATTAAATCTGTCTCGAAGAATGGCAAGAGTTATGTTTATCTGCAGCTAAAGATACCTTCTCTATTCAACTTGTGAAAAATTATTCTAGAAATACTTGAATCCTGTCACCAACGGTATCATTAAAATCTAACAAGAGCTTGCCTCCTACTTCCTCAGCTGCATCATCCAAGAGTCCTTTAATGTTCACACCTCCCAAAGCTGTGTACCAAATATGCGCACCACTTTAACCTTTTCACAACCTTCAAATCTATATAGCAATTTTTATTAGTTTATTGAATGCAGAAAGTACCTGGAACTATATTTGTGATCCCCTCCAAGAACCCAGCCTGCAAAGAATACAAAGAAAAAGAGAATGAATTGTTTAATCACTCCTTGTTTTGCTGAAAGAAAAATGAAAGACCAGTACTCTCTTGTTTCATGAAACAAACTCTTGGATGTCTTGCTGGTGATGTGAGAGATTATAGTATCTACAAATCATAATAATGATTGCAGAATAATGGATGCATTACTTTAGAAGGCAAAAAAAAGGATAAAATATGTTTCCAAAAATAAAAAAATGAACTTGTCCCATATGCTTCCAGAAAGAAAAGGGGAAAAAAAATTGTGAACTGCATGCATTTTACTGGTGATTGAGAGAGATGGGATGGTGAACTGGCATCACTACTCCATGCATTTTACTCGTACCTCATTCGTTCATTTGATAATGTATATCTTTGTAAAATATATAGAGAGAATTTAACATGTATAATGTACGATTAGATATCAAAGCTTGGAGATAAGAATCCATGATGAATGCATTCTTAGAAGGAAAAAGTTAATTAAGGCACAATATATTCATTCAGAGCATAAATAAGAGTTAATTAAGGCACAATATATTCATCCAGAGCATAAATAAGAGGCATCATTTTATGTTGTATGCAACTCTATCTTGCACCAATTATTGACTTATGCAAGAAAGATCATTCAATGACAGGCAGGATATATTAGAAATGCAGTAACTGATTAAAGGGACATTTTTTCAGGCATTAACACAATGCATCATGTTATTTTACATGCAATCCCACAAGTTCCTTAAGCATGAACAAATGAAAGGAGATTTCAGCATGGTAGGTAGTTGGCCATAAATTTACTATATGTGAATGACTTGCAGTTTCTTTTTGCATAATTAGTATTTATTTCAGTGATAAGGAAGAGCGTCATCCATAAATTGTCAAAGATCTGGACAGATGATATCAGTAATGGTTTCAGTCAAATGGAATGAGGGAAACAAATGCATACGAAGAGAAAAGGAAAAAATTAAAACATTTTATGATATCTTTGAATCATATGTGAAGCAATAAATGTTGGTCAAGTACATTGGTGAAATGGTGAAGTCTGCTGGATATAAAACTAAACTAAGTCTCCAGTGCATACTAGCAGGGTTGGCAACATAGATCATTTCAGTAAAACACTAGCAATGCATTTCTTTTAATAGGAAAAACAATCTCACCAGGTAGGTTCATTTACTGAAGAAGCAGTGCATTTTAGTCCACAAGGTTTCAAGCATTGGCGTCCGCCAGGAAGTGACCAATATAATCCATCATGAAATGTAGTGGTAACTTAAAAATCCATCATGTGATTCTCTATGTAACAGTAGAATTCATATTTAAACCATGAAATACTTGACAATTTAAAAAATCTAAGATGGCAATGCTTTATGATCAGGTTTTATAAGCTGGGGTATGCACTTAGTGGTGTGATTAGGTCTGATGGAGCACAGTTGCATGTTAGCTACATTAGAAGAGGAGGACTTACTGGAATCCTAACATCAAGTTTTTCAAATCCATCTCTTCCAGTTATTTTGACTCTCAATGTTCGAGACCAGATCCCAGAAAAAGGACCTCTTGAACTATCTGCACCATAGCCACCGTATACTTCTGGAGTGATCACTTCAACAACAGGATCTTGAGGACTCTGACTTCTTTGCTCTGTATCATCTGGGGTCCTCCGTTGTATGCCATAAACATTACTACTTGCTGATGAATGAATAACATATTTTATTAAGAGTTGGAAACAAGGAAGTAGCAATTGTGTAACTTGGATTCTCACAGGAAAGTTGGTGAACAAGAAAAATCAACAAGCACATATTAAAGCTTGATTTAGAAACAACCAAGACAGCAGCATACATTCAAAAGTTTCGAAACAAAGTCTTTGGGAACCATCCAAGCAAAGTAAAAAACCAACAAACTGTACTAAAAGCAAAAATAGCTCAGGAGCACGGTTGAACAACTAGCTGCAGTTGATCTCCTTAAACTAGAAAAGACAATTTAGTTCAGTTTTAGTTTCAACCCCTAACGTCTCCATATCAGCCTGTTGGGTCATTTGTTGCGGTTCCAAACAATCCCATTTGCATTTGCTGCTTCTGGGATTACACTAGAGAGGTGATGTTAGGGCGCGCGCACATAGTTCTTAGGCAGGTTAAACAAGTATATAGGCCTCTCCTAGTAGTGGATTAATCATTTGGGTTGAAAAATCTTATCAAACAGACAATTTTATTCACAAATAACTTATCCAAGCAGACAATTGTGTTCACAAATAACCAATAAGTTAAGTTATTAAAAGACAGGAAAGGCCAGAGAGCAAAACTGTACCTTGTAATTTTTGGATATTTGCATTCCCAATGTGTTTATTTTCCAGCAATCAAGAATCAATTAGCAGAAGCCTTTTTTTATGTGAGTGATGTGACAAAAATATATAGATCCACCTAAAAGCATTCCAAATGTTTCATGCCTCATCATCATGCAACCAATGGTATTAAAGCCCCCTTGCTAATGGAGCAAATCACATGATGCTTAAAAAGAAAAAAAATTGTGACTGGAATGCAAATGGCCAAAATCACACGGTCCATTTTTGCATTTTCTCCAAGAGAAAGAAAAGGTGTAAGTAACAAGGTTTAATGGTCAGAACCAAAGTTGCCCAATCTCTTGAATCGATAACTTAGTAAACAGTACAAACACAAATGGGAATCTCTAGGTGTTACGTTCAAATCTCACTCACCTCTCTGCCTAGCCATTTGACTGCTGCTAATTGCATACCGCTTCTCTTCTTCATAGTAAGTGTTGAAACCTAAGATATCCTTTATTTCTTCAAAAGATGGCATGCTGCCAGGAGGAGGGATACGACCTCCTTTGATGGCAGCTAGTGAATCCTGCAATGAGTGACAGCAGTTAGTTTAACAACCCTCTCATCAAGGAAAACTCTTGAAAAAACACTGCCAAAATTGGCAGGGTTTATTTTTTGAAGATGATTTTGATCTGCAATTTGCCAAAAGCAAACTGCTCATGGGTTTTCTGATCATAGAAGTATTTAAAAGTATTTAACTGATGCATTACTTTCAGAAAAGGTCAAAAGCATGAAAAGATATATGTTAACGGTTGGGAAATTCCTAAACTTCATGTATTTAAGCCACGCCATACTGTTTGGAAAAGTTATTCAACTTGAGTAAGAATGTTAATCAAGTTTTTAACACCATATGTACATCAATTTCTTATAAAGGTGAAGACATCTGACCTGCATAGCTCTTATAGATACCCTGATCAAGGAAAGAGGGTAGGCCACAAGTTTATATCCAACCTCCTCAAGTTCAAAAGGAGTGAGTATTGGTGTTTTTCCTCCTCCTTCAAGCATGTTGGCCTACATAGAAAGAATAAATTTTTGGTTTATAAAGTAATTTGTTAGGAAAAACTCTTTTAAATGCATTATATAATATCCTCATTATTCCAGTGAAGTTTAGAATCATGAATACCATGGCAACTACAAGAAATTCAAAAATTAGGAGCAAAGAAATAATCAACCATTAATTAAGAATTCATGCACAAGATTCCTTTAGAGATTGGAAAGACTGTTAGAAACAGTACTATGAATACAAATCCCTCCCCCCCTCTGGCACACCAACAATTTTATTATGTTCCAATCCACCATTCTGGAGAGATGTGTGTGCCCTTCAATGACTCCAATTCTTGTAGTGATTAATAAAAAATTGGAAACACACCATCTTCCTTCATACACTTACCCTTCTTTCTTCTCTTCCTAAACTCAGCCCTCTTTCTCCCACCAGCCCCAAAATCACAGCTGATCCAATAATGACAGTGATCAAAATCGAAGTTAGACACATACTTACTCACAATCCCCTTTCTGAGCACTTCAACATATAACACATCTTGATAAGTGTTATCAAAGCTCAAATTTCTCAAATTCAAAAAAAAAAAGACCAAATTAATAGGCATATCTGCTGATTTTTGCAATCTAGATGACATATGTAGGCTTTATTAAGCTATTAATACCCAACTTTCCACAAATTCTCCAAATCATTTGGTTTCTTATAAGGAGGAATTTGATCTTGGGGCAGTGATATTTTAACCATCAATCTTCATGAGTGAACTACAACCAAAACCATAAAACCCAATAAACCTCTACAATCAATACCCAGTCAATTAACATCAAGACCCAAATCCATCAAGAACCAAATCCACCATGTTTTTGCAGGCAATAGATCCTACATAAAGTACTCAGATACAACCAAACTGCAAATCAGAGTAAAAGAGATTGTTGGTGTTGTATAGAGGTAGAATAGTTATGATAATAATTAAAAAAAAAAGGGGGTTTTGGAGATGGAGGGTTGCGTTACTGGTGCCAATAAGGGGTCACATGCATTGCTTATGATATTTACTTGTATTCACAGACAGAACCTTAAATCAAACGGGGCATTACTATAGGGAGTTTTGCTACCTTAGACATTACACTTAAAATGGTCACAAGCACACCTAATGACCACAAGCTTTTAGAGATACCTTGCATTGTAAGATTCAGGGCTAGAACTAGAAACTTCATTGCAACTAGAAACTTAAATTTTGGTACAGAATCTAGTTTTTGAAACCAAGGCTAATTTTGCCTGTGGTGCCTTTAGCTGAAGGGACCTCTGAATTAGTTTGCAGCCCTAATATTCTGATAAATAAGCACACCATTCCAACATAATCCTCGAGTTAATTCTATGATAGTTTAATTCATTAATATTGAGGCTAGACGATGAATGCTAAAGCTGAAAATATGATATAATGTGAGGCAGATGGAAAAGGAATAGATGTGAATTTTTTTATAAGTCTTATCTATAAAGCACACTTCTGGTCACATTATTAATTGACTAACAAAGCGAAAAGGTGCATAATCCTACAAAGCAAGCAGTGCTGACGCCACTACAGGAAAAAAAAAATTTTGAATCCTCCTTTTGATTTCTAGAGTCACAACTCATCCATATACATATACTAATTCCACCTAAAAACTGTTGATTTTTCTTTGGGTAAATAACTTCAAAAGAAGACATTTAATAATAGATCAACAAAAATGATTCATTAAACTTGAGATGCATGTCATATTTGCGTTATATCAGGGAAAACAACTTTTACCATTTTTGGAACTAAGGGAGAGATTTCACAGAAAGACTTCATCTCTTCTCTTGAAGCTAGTGCATCAATGAAAAGGACATCTGCTCCAGCATCAGCAAAAGCTCTTGACCTCCAAAGAGATTCATCCAAAGACACTGCTTGACGAGAATCAGTTCGTGACACAATCACAATATCTGATCCAGTCTCTTCCCGTGCATCGACAGCTGCTTTTATCCGCATTATGGCTTCCTCCCGAGACACCACTTTCCTGCCACGCGTATGGCCACAAGCTTTTGGAGACACCTTGCATTATCAGGTTTATAAGCAAAAGAAAATCTAAACTGCAGCAATTTGCAGCTTGACTAATGATAGGACACATTATATTTAAGAAATTTAGGATTAAGATTTAAGCTGCAATTTTAATAGAAGGGAAACAAGAGTCACAAGACACCAAAAGGTGTTGCTCGGATCTTCAAATTCCTAGTGATATCCTGCTTCATAAGACAGACAAACTAATGCTCACTCCAAACTGGACATCTCAATTTTTTGTGACTCACAAGATTCAGATTTTATGCCAAAATTGATCGTTGGTTTCCTTGTCATATTGTATGATATGATTCTATTGCTAGTTTTCTCTATTTTTAAAAAGAGATATCATCTTCATTACACTAATAGTCCACAATTAAATTATTGTTAGATTAAAACAAAGATAGATCTTTGAAGCTAGAGCTGAAACTTATCCTACTTTACAAAAACAACTGAGCTTCAATACTAAACTAGTTGGGTGGAAATCCATCTACTTTCTTCTTTGGGAAATTAGTTAAGGCCATCTAAATGCCCAATTTGTCCATGGCAACCTAAGCGAAAAATTGCAGATCCTGTGTCATGAAGGTTAGATGGTTTTGGATTGTAAACCAGTACCTGGTTTAGGCACCCTTACTTGAACCCAAATCACACGAACCATAAGCACAAGAAAAGTCTAGAAACTCCTCTGATAGAGCTACATTGTTCTCCGATATACTTTATCTCTTCCCCAGACCAACTCTTGAATCATTGACCATGAGTGTCATGCTAAGTAACAATCCACCATTAAGGCAACAAGGAGAACGAGTGCTGGTTACTCTCCTAGACAACAATCAAGACAGGAATCTATCTTATCCACTAAGAAGAAACTATCCACATCCAATTAATTTTAAAACTGTACTGAAATGGCTAGTTGGACCAGGGTAGCCGTGAACTGGAGAAATTATTGCATGATCGCTAGAACCACTCTAAAACAGTGGTAGTCCCACATTCATCCAAGAAGCGGCAGTCCCACATAAATCATGTAAGTGAGCTAATGGTGAGCTAGGTTCACCTAATAATTTCTCGACAAACCAGCTGGAGCACCAGTCTGGTTCATACTATTGGTTAACTTGAAGTGCTAAGCAGCCAATCCAGTACAGTACAGGGTTGAGAAAACAGCCAATTCTTCTTCCGGAACAAAAAATAAAGTCTTGTTTCATTGAAAAATAACACAAACCTGATCTTCAAGGATGATCCCGGCGAAGCCAGCTCTAATATAACCCTTGACAGTTCTTTTAACATTCATGGGATTCCCGTATCCATTATCGGCATCTCCAATGACAGGAATGGATACAGCTTGAGTAATTTGTTGGCCTTGATCCACCATTTCTCCGTAGGAAATAAATCCAGTATCAGGCAACCCCAATTTAGCTGCCGATATCGAAAATCCTACAGAAACAAACAATCAAACAAAACCCACAACCTATTTTTGTCTTTAAGAAAAACATAGGACATAGTACATAGGAAGAAACATGGTACATACCACTGGTGAAACAATAATCAAAACCAGCTCGCTGGACAAGCAGAGCACTTAAAGCATCAAAACAAGCAGGGCCCTGGTGAACCCCAGGAGAGTCAAGGATGAGACGCAACTTCTTTGCCGCGGAATTATTTTTCTCAGCGGAGGCGGAGCATGTAACCATTTTGGGGCTGCTTTGAGCCACCCCATTTCTTCTAGTATGGTAGAATTTGTGGTGAATATTGAAAAGAGAGAGTTGGGATTTGGGATTTGAAAAGGGAAGAACAAGTGATGTTGGTGGGTGAGTTTGAGCTTTGGTTTTGGAGGAAACCACGAGAGGGACTGCAGCAGCTCTGCTACCACAGTCTCTACTGCTAATTACTGGACCCATCATGTTGTTGGATTGCTTTGCTGCTGCCCTGCTTCCTGCTTGGCTTGTTGGCGCTTCTCCTCCTCCTGTAGAAAGAAAGAATCTATTTCTCTTCAATCATTCATTTTTTTATTTGAGACAAAGGCAAGCTCCCCAAATTTTTGTCATTTAGTCCTTAAATTTTGAACATTTTATAGTCTTATAAATAAATTAAAATAATATTTGGTAAACCTATTTGGTCTCTATCTTTCATTTCTGAAAATTATTATGAGTCATTGCATTAATTTTTTTTTATTAAAATAATATTATTTTGTTTTTTAAAATATTTCTTGATATTATTTTTATAAACTTTTTATTTTTTATGCTGCTGGATTGAAAATAATTCTCATCCCAATAATAATAATATATTATTATTTGATATCATTAACAGATATCAATTATTTTTTCAATCTTTTATATATAAATATATCCAACGTTTACCTTTCCTCATATTAATTAAAAAAAAATTCAAAAATAGAGAAACGATTTTTCTTTTCTTTAAAGAACTATAAAAGGCCTATGCTTCAGTCTATCTTCAGCTGCTGCTGCAAAGCAACGTTTTCGCCAATCTGCGCATGGAGCTGCCATGTGTAACGCGAGTTTCCCACTGCTGTTGCTGTCCATGATTGTCCTCCCGAACCCATCTTCTCCCATCACCTAGAAGACGACTTAAAACCAGCAGGTAAAAACTAAAAACCTCCCATCTTTTTTTTGTTCTTTAAATCTATGCCTTCTTCTTTGAAAAGGACTTGCTCAAGAGCAAGTAATTCTTCTTCTTACTGAGAATTGTCAAAACTATTAGTTCTTTAACTACTGATAGGAAAACAATTTTAACTCGATTGTGGTGGCTGATTTTTTTGTGGGTAGATATTAACTTGTCAATTCATGTTTTACTGTCTCTAATGTTGTTGATTGATGGGAGCTTCTGCTATGCTGATTTTTTTCTACTGTTTTATGGTGGGTTTGGAAAGTGTAAAATGATGAAACTAGAGCCTGATTGATATCTGAACTCATTCTTTATCATCATGAAGCAGAGATGGTTTTTCTGCTGTTGTTGAAAAAGGGAGCTGGATGCTGCAATTTTCTTGGTGGGTTTCGGACAGGATACAATTACCAGCAAAAATTTAGCTTGGTGAATGTCAAGTTAAAATGGGCGAAGGATAGAGTATTGGATGCTGTAGTGGCAGATCAAGGAGATCTTAAAGCAGCTTGCATACTTGTTTCGATCATCTCTTCTGCTCGCGGATGCTGCCTTCCTATATACCGGCTTAGACTGCATCGTGGGCAGCTTGGTCTGCCTCATGATCTTAAGCTCTCTACATTTATCAGGAGATATCCTAATATTTTCTGCGAATCTCATGTTCTTGATAGTGGAGGCACTCGTGTTCCCTGCTTTCAGTTGACTGCTGAAGCCCTAGATATTCGCCGTGAAGAACTTGGAATTCTTGAGCAGAATCAAATTGATATGGTTGAACGGCTATGCAAACTGCTTATGCTTACAAGGGAGAGGACACTGCCATTACAAACCATTGACCAGCTGAGATGGGACATGGGATTGCCTTACGACTATTTTGATTCTTTGATTCCACTTCACCCTGATTTGTTTTCTTCAGTTCGCCTTCCTGACGATCGTGTTGGCTTGAAACTCCAAGTTTGGGATGATCGCCTTGCTGTCTCCCAGTTGCAGAAGAATGCTGCTCTTCAACAGAAGGAAGAAGACATGAAAAATGGCTGCTTAGCCTTTCCAGTTGGCTTTACAAGGGGCTTTGGATTGAAGAGGAAATGCATGGAATGGTTGGAAGAGTGGCAGAGACTTCCATACACTTCACCTTACTCTGATGCCTCAGATTTGGATCCACGTACAGATGTGTCCGAGAAGAGAATTGTTGGAGTTTTTCATGAGCTTCTCCACCTTACTGTACATAAGAGAACGGAGCGCAAGAATGTAAGCAATCTTCGCAAACCATTGTCACTGCCCCAGAAGTTCACTAGGGTGTTTGAGCGACATCCTGGCATTTTTTACATCTCAAAGAAGATTGATACTCAGACTGTGGTTCTTAGAGAAGCATATGATCGGCAACAACTTTTACATAAACATCCTCTTGTTGATATCAGGGGAAAATATGCAAGTATGATGAGAAAGGGATTTTTGGATAGAAGTAGAGGCTTATACAAGAAAACAGCATCTTCTGGTCCAGAGGAATCAATGATTGTTCATGGTGATGAACCCACTGATAGTTGTGAAGAAGATTTTGGCTGTGATTTGCTTTCCGAATAAGTTAATAACCCAATGCATGATCCCTTATGAATCCTGCAGACTTATTCATTTTGATTTCTACTTTGAGGAGATTGTTTTTTAAAATTCTCAACGATGAATAGAATGATTATTACAGATCACTATATTTTTTTATTTAGAATGTTTAGTTCGACATGGAAGGAGGGGGTTTGGATGGAACTGATAAGTGGATGAATCAGTGGCTTTTCCTCTCATATTGTCCACGCCACCAGCATGGTTTCTGAACCCTGCCGTGAGAACAGGTCAAATGATCTTGGACGTGGTCATGGTGGAATCCTCTTCTTTAACAGCTATCCGTCTCTGCAGCTAAAGAAAACATGTTCAGCACCTTCATCCAGAGAAGGTGAAAGCTGATTTCTTTCAGGCTGATCCTCATCCTGGAAACCTTGCTTTTCACTAATCTGTTATGGCTTTGGCATGATAGGAGAGATCAACTTAAACACAAGAGGCTGCTCCGACTTTTCTATGCAATTTATGAAAAAAATGCAAAAGAGGCATGCTTTCTATCTTTTGACACTGTTTCCTTGTACAGTGAAAACCCCAATTTCTACGCAAACTAGTTGCCACCATTTATTTTCAATGCCTCAGATTGTATTGGATGCTCGTGTAGAATGATTATACTGAAATTCGATAGAATGATATTCGAATTCCTGCTTGTTCGTTAATTCATTGAATCAACATCAATTTTGAAATTGGACGTCCGAGGAGAAAATTTGTCCGCACTTTAAGGTCCCAAGAGTAAAAAATCTTTCCAGAAAAAAATTGTTTAGAAAGGTAATTATAATTAGCTTGAAAATATATTAAAACAATATTTTTTTTATTTTTTTAAATTAATTTTCAGCAAAATTTAAAAAACACGATTTCAATTAAATTATCTGAAATGTCATCCTAAGATTGATGGAGACATGGAGATGATTCTTCCACTCTTCTAGCACATAGATGTTTAATTCCTATTTTCACCTTGACTCTCCTGAGCATGCTATTGGATCATCCACTTGATATTGACATCCAGATTCATGCAACTGAAGATAGAGAAAGGGCAGCTAAGGGTTCTGCTATGATTGTAATGCCCAAATGGCTATAGACAACACAAAACGATGAATGGGATCTTATCCTCGCATGATCTAAAAGTTTGAACTCCAGATCTTATAACTCTTATCCAACGTGAGATTGAAGCAACACGTTGATTGGGGTAGTGGCTCTGTAAATGGGGTAGCAGGTGGAAGCGGTGCCAGCTTATCTGAGATGGTTTTGAGTTTTGATAGGCAGTGGTGGCGGCAAAGATTGCCGAAACAGGCCCTCCTTTGACAAGGATGAGTTTAGTTGGTGAGATACAGATGAGGAAAAAGAAGACAATACACAGGCAGCCTATAGAAATTATGGAAGCGTTAAAGAAAACAGCATAAACATTTACTAAAAGGGTGTTCTTGAACATTTTGTTGAATCCAAGAAATATACACCTAGCAAGCTAGTTCAGATGGGGAAGAAGATTACAGACCTGCTCTAAGATCTTAACGAAAACTTGTTAGCCATGCTTTTAATGTATATTACGAAACATGATAGGGACAGTTGCTAGTTTGATGCCCCTGCATGACAAAAGAAAAAAAAACAGTTAGTTGCATGACATAATACGATATTGAGAAAAGATTATAAGTCATTACCATATGGTTTTATCTACTAAATCTATCATCATGATTGCCAAATTCCTTTTATTTTCCCTTATTCAGACAACCTGCGGTCTTGTGGCCATTATGGAGCATGAGAAGAATCAACCAAGATTACAGAATTGTGTTTTTTATAATTGGAGTATGCATAGCATGGTTTGAACTATACTATTCTACAGGGACCTTATGAATCAAGCTGCATCAAGCAGAGCATAAATTCATTTCGTACCTGATGTTTTAGAAGCAGAAACTCCAGTCCTTCTATGGCCTTTGTTTTCATCTCTTGAAAGTTTCAATGACCTCAACTTGGATGATGACCTGAGGGAATGTATCAAAGGAGCCTCATCCTCTTCCTCCTCATCCTGCTTCTCTTCTTCATCATGAGCATCTTCTCGATCTGAACCACTAATAGAATCCTCTTCTTCGCTTGAACTGTCCTCATCAAACAATCTCTTTCCCTCAATATTACGCCGCTTTCTTGGGCGACCACCGCGTTTCCTCTCTTTCTCATCTGCAATGTTCTATTGTTATTAGCACCATAGTACATTTGCAACATGAAATTGAGAAGAAAAAAAAAGGCAACAATTTGATTAATCTCAATGCAGTTACAAGGTGCTTAAAAACCAACAAGCACTAAATAAAACCAGCCTTATGTAGAGTTTTCACTCATGGAACATGTGATTCAATGAAGAGGACTGCATTTAATTAATGACAGTTACTTCCATGCAAAATATAACCAATTTCAACGCAGCAGCTAAAAAATGTACTACAGATATTAAGTTGTTGTCGTAAGAACAGAGAGAAATACCAAAGGAAAAAAATAAAAATAAAATAACTGCTTGAATATAGTAAGATTTACCAAGCAGCAGGACCAAATTAAACAACAGACTAAAGAAAATGAAAGCACCAGAAGTAGAAAAGGCTACAGATACAAACAAGACACTGTCCCCTCAATCCATCATAAAATCCAAGAATCTTGCTCGGCAAAATTAATTATTCTTAGTTTACAGATCTTAAACAAAGCATGAAGCCTAGATCTTGAAAAAGAAAAGATCTGGCACCTCACAAGGATTTCCATTAGTCCAAGGCAATCAACGACTCAATAGCACATAAACTAGTACCACTGCCATTGCCATCATCATTATCAATGCACTACGCCCCAGCAAACAAAGAGCTCCACCATTTCAGAATTATAAGACATAAAACTAGTGGAAACCTAGATGTCCATACCACAGTTGTCTAAATCATGATCCAGTTTGTAAGATCCTCTGATCTTACCATCTCATAGATGGAAAATTATCTGAATCACATAGAGAATGGCTATTTTGGTGGCAGCATATTTTGATTCCAGTAGTTTAGCAGCATCATTGCCATATGATGATTCTACCAATTTTACATTTGAAAGGCAAATAGACAAAACAGGCCAAATCTTGTGAAACCCAAACAAGCTCGTGTAAATTGATTGACAAACCAAGACAGAGGCCTTACAAAACAAAATATAAAAGCAGCACCATCAAAGGAACTGGGAAATTAAGCCTACAGTCCAGATGAATAATAAAAGAGCATGCTTAAGAAGATGTCTACAAGGTTGGATCCTTTCTTTTTTTTTAATTCATATTGATTCCAAACTTCCCATCTTCCCACTTCACTTTGACATTCCCTTGCATATTAATTTCCACTCTTGCGCATTTTATGTATAAGTGTATATTTTCCTGAAAACAAGAGTTATTGGCTGCCTTTTGATTGAGTAAACTACATGTGTTTTTCCCTTTCATTTATTAGATTTGGATTACTTTTTTTTTTCTTATTCTTGTTGGGCTATTGAGATGATTAGATACAGGACAAAGCAATTGCTTCTGCTAAATGCTTTTCTATTGAAACGGGCTCTATTTTTCATATTTCTGTTTTCCTGTTGAGAGAGAGAGAGAGCGCAGAAGACAAAAAAGAAATTAGCATGATTAACATAAACATAGTTGCCTATTTGGATTAGAAGAAAAGTGAAGAGAAGCGCTACCTGGCAAACCTTCATTCTTCACATACTTCTCTCGTAAGCTGTCAACAAATGTGTGGTAAGGGCGCCAGCCACTAGGATCTTCATCGGTATTTATATTCTCTGTCCGGCTTTGGACATCCTTTAGACTATTTGTAAAAGAACATGTTAGGGCCAGTTTGTTTCTATCCATAAAACAGCAATCTATAAACTATGACCAAATAATTTGCTTTTGGTGAAGAGAGGGGAAAGAACTACTTAAATTCTATGGAAAATGCATCTGGATGGCAATGTCAAAGAAAGTAACTCTTACATTTCCAGGATGTCAACCACAGGAAGCTTGGACACAAAATGAAGCACAGCACCTTCCAGAAAAGAGAGCTGTTTTGGAGAATCTACGAAAGCATATTCAATACCATCCCTGGCGATTTTTAGAATATCAGATCTATGCTTGTTCCGAGCAGCACCCACGAATGTCCCAGAAAGTCGAGCAGCAAGATCCTTGCACTCTATAAGAGATTTGCTGGTGAAAGATTCATCATCACTTTTTGAAAGATCCACCAGATGCCGATCATAGGCCTAGTCAAACAAAAAAATGGCAAATAATATAAGCATCAACATCTTGGCATGCATGCATGCATGTGTACCCACACACACAAGACTTCTTTTGATGCAAGATATCCAAGGACGACAGTTTTCTATGGATTATCCTTAAGTTTTTAAACATTGAAGTTCAAAATATGACCTGCATGAGCACAAACTTTGAACAACGATAACAAAAGGCACCTTCAACAAGGTAGATATACATGAAATTACCTGAAATCTATTAACTAATCATAGCATGTTAATGTAAAAACACCGACACAAGCATAAATAACCAGGGATTTGAAAGGAGAAACCAAGCATAAAATAAAAGAGAACTAATAGTCATACATTGTATAAGAAAGCATATGTGAAGAACATGCAAGAGAATAACCAGAGAAATCATTTTTCATTAACAAAATTACAGCATCTTAGACCCAAAGTGATTCCCCCAACCATAAAACACAAGCCATACCCTTTTCAATGCTTCTAGGAAAATGTCTGGAAAATCATCATTCTTCTTTATGACGGTGATTAGATGCTTGACTATCTCTGCAACACTTGTTCCATGCATCACAAAGTGAGAAATGATCTCCGGAGTAAGATATTCCTGCATTAAAAATACAAGATCTAGTTAGCAAACTATGTACTAAAGATTGCAGATTTTCACATGCTTGATTATGAAATTTAGTCCAAATGTGAAAAATGGTAGATCTTCAAAATACATTTCTGTCATCCTGCCCACTCACTACACACATTTGTATCACTCAAACAGCAAGCAAATTACAGCCATTGTCTATGATATTTATTCAACAACCCTGTTCATCACAAGCTAAAAGTAACAACTATCTTTACAGTTTAGTAGTATGCCCACCCTGGGAACTGCACTGCTAACTACCAACTTCGCTGAAGCAATCATAACTGCGTCTCTGTTTGTCTCCTCAATGTACTCCTTGTTTGTCTCTTCATCTTCTGTCTCATCTGTGAGATAAACATTGGAGATAAATAACAGGGGGAGAACAAAATACAAAGCGAGTATCCAACATGAAATTATTTATGGATCATGCTTTTAAGCGTCGATGTTGAATTTAAGGTAACCAATCCAGTGCAGACTCCTAAAGGTGCTATCTACAGGATTATGAACCAGAAATCATCACATGAAATATTTAGCAAAGCTGAGAGCACAAAAGAATTGAGTCACCTGAAATATTTAACTGTTGTTCACAAAGTTTCCAGAACCTTTGTAGAACAGATGTATCTGGACAATATCCTAAATGTTCCAGCTTTGTTGAAGAAAAATTAATCTTTCTGAACAAACACCATGCTTCTGCAAGTATAATACAAACCTGGGCATAGTACATCAAATTGAAAGTTAAGTCATTCCAAAAACATGCAATATATATTGCCAACAGGTCAAAAGAAGCATTTGGATAGAGTCATGTTACAAAAAATAATTAGCTTACTCTACAAGCAAGCTGATTTCCACATTTATTCCCTTCCTTATCTTCAGAAGGGGTTCCAAGAAAGTACTCAAGTTCCTCAAACAAGGCATTGCGTTTAAACAGTAGAGAAGTTAACGAAGCTTCAGAGACAGTTTCACTGTTTACAATAGACTGCAGACTCCAGGCTACATGCAAATACATATTGAGCAGAAGAAAACTGACAACCTGGACAAGCAAGAGAAATTATTAAATACAAGGAAGAAGAAAATGAAAAGCGCAAATCATATAATATAATATTTAACACACCTCATCATCCACATTTCTGAAACTGTGGAGAACCTTAACAATATCTTCATATAAGCTCTCAATAGGTACAGACCATGCCAACTGAAGCTCATATAACCTCTTCAAATTCACAAGCAGAGAATATTCATCACCATCCTGCAAATTTGAGCATGTCACATCTCATCCATTTTAGTATCATCAAGAAAGTAAAACACAAAACTGGAAGTTTTCTACCGCTGCTTCTTTCACTGCAGACTTAAGCTTATTAATGAGTTCATCTTCAAGATTCTTCAATTTATTTAGAGCATAATCTTTCAGCTCTCCTTGACTTTCGGTGGAACAGAACTTGATAGCCTTCACACAAGATCTGAGTGCTTCCTTGTCACCATGTATAAAAAATGACTGTTTCATGAGCTGAAGGACATTTTTGAAATTCTGAAACACAAGACAATCAGTGGTTACTCTCTAACTATCTTCCTAACAGTATCTAAGAACTTGCATTTGGAAAGAAATGCTACCACTCACACTCTCCTGTCTCTTCAGGGAATAAAGCCCTAGGTTCATATGCACAATGATCTCAACCAATGATGGCACTTTTGATTTGTCGGCCATGAATTTGCGCAGAAGTAGCGGGTAGTTCTTCATCATGGCGATAGTTATGTCCCGTCTATTATTTTCAAATATTTCCTGACATGTAAAGCATACTCTACGTTAAGCATGGCATAACTGCAGAAGTGAAGCATACTCTACATTAAGCATGGCATAACTGCAGAAGTGCTGCAAATATCAAGTTACTGGAAAGAACAACTATCTTCAAAGGAAGAGGTAGCTGGTAAAACCAGAAAAGGAATGCAAGTTGTTGAAACATGAATATCCACACATGAATTATGACAAGTTAGCTTGCTCGAGATTGTAAATCCCAGCGCTGATATGTTTTTGCATAAATAAGTATCAAACTAGAATTTCAGAATTTTGGAAGATTACTTGCATGAACAAAACTATTAATCAACTGAATTTAGAGTTAACAGAGTGCCATAAACAATCACTTAAAACTCGCACAATTTTGAAGAGACTTGATTTAAAACCAGAAAATTACGCACTTTTTGAGCTTTATTGTAATATTGCTTTCGAGTATCTGATGCTGGAACAATCCTCTCTCCCACAGCTTTTCTGACAGATGCAGAAAGAAGTCTAACCAAATTTGTAGCATCATCATCGGTAAGCTCAATTAATGGATTCGCATCCAGGAGCATGGAAATAATACACTTCCAGTCCTGCAAATGAAAAATGAATTTCCTTCATATTACGCAATTGGAACTGTACATTCATAAATAAATTGTAGCATAATGTTTCTTAGTCATTGTCAGTAAAGCGCTCCAGGTTTATAAAAGAAAAAATTTTGCATCACAAACAATTATCCAAGAAAAAGTTCCGTTATCCAGAAACTTGTCAAATGCAGAATAAAATTATAATACAAATTGGGCAGAGTCAGTACAGGTGAGCCCACGCCCAATACTTCTCACAGGTTAAGTCAGAAATTCCACCCCACCCCACCCCATCATGATCCTACTCCTTTCCTCAAACACAAGTAGAATTCTAAATTTCAAAAGTAATAACAACATACCTTCATTGCTTTCATGTACTCCCAAACATCATCAATAACATAGATACTGAGAATTGGATCTGCTGAAAACTCCCTCAAAATCTGCAACATTCTGCTAAGATGAACCTCAGAAGAGCCGTCATCACTGCCTGGAAAAACATCGTTATGAACATTGGTTTATGGAATTTTGACAAAGATCTTATCATAGAGTACAAATAGGAAAGAAACCTTTTGAGCTAGATTGAGAGTTGTTAAATTTTTGTGCAATTAGGTGATCATACACCAATTCTCCTATGGCACGCCTGATTTCTGCTGGATCATCAATAAGTAAATCATATAACGGACCCAAGTCATCATCAGGTAGGAGCTGATGCCTGCAGGACACATAAGGCAAATTGCCAGTATAAGAGCCATTAGCATTGGATTTCAAAAAAATCAAAGATGGGTTTCTACATGCACATGTGATGGAGCAAAAATTGACAGACAGTTACCTCAGTAATTGTTTTACAAGTCCTATGGCACAAACAGCTACAGAAACATCAATGTCATCAGCAAGCTCAATCATCCGGTTGGAAAATCTTTCAGTAAAAAGACCAAGAGTGGGCACATTATCATCCACATCATAAAGTTTTTTTAATGCTTGAACAGATGCTTTTCTGACACCTGCATTCTTCGAGTGGCATTATACAAAAAGAAGCAAATTATGACTGTTCAGCACATAACAAAGAACATCAAAATCAAACCAGTTAAGATTACTTACTTTATCATTCAGTGTCCATCCAAGATACTTTAAGTATAAATCCTGCAAGAAAAGTGATGGATAGGACAAAACCCATACACCAAGAGACTCAATGCATGATGTTCGAATATTAGGATCAATATCACGGTACCGATGCACGAATAACCTTCAAAAGGCAAGGAATAAGACAAGTCAAAAGACTATTTTAACAAAAATGTCAATATTGTGAAACAGGAATTTGATCAATTCTTTTCCTTCTATAAAAGTAAACCATACCCGGTAAATATTTTGCGCATCAAGTCCTCTAGTACAAGTATCTTATCATGAGTTGCTGATAACCTTTTATTTAGGGACTCTAGACGAGGTCCTTCTATTTGTTTCTTCTTTTCCACATTTAATTGTCTCTGAGTAGTTTCTCGTTGTAAGCCAAGCGCTTTAGCTACTGTTATGAATGACGCGACAAGTTGGAGACCCATCAAGGATGCAACTTGACGGTAAACTCTTGGTGGAGTGCTGATTAGAGTCAACACAAAGAAAATGTAACCAAAAGGGGCTGCTTCAAAAATTAAACCACAATTCTGAACTTCATAAAAAGATCAGTACTAACCATGACAGTGCTATTATATAGTCCATGCATTTGTCAAACAAAACCTTATCAAACAGGGGCCCATTTTGGCACTCAGTAACCAAATTGTCCCAGAATGTGATGAGGTTATCTTTAAAGTGTTTGAAGTCCTTCCTCTTTGAACTCTGATAATCTTCAACTTCACCCTACAGTTTCAAAAGTAAAGTGGGTGCTCTAAACTTGTATTCCCAAAGCATGAACTTAAAAAAGAAAACCCCATCAAGCATTTTTCACAAAAGGTTCTAGGAAAAGGTTGGAAACTATAAGATAATGGGCATAATGAAACAAGAAACATATTAAAATAAAAGATGTAGCATACATTTCTTGCAAGATTGACAAGAGCAACGACAACATCATCAACATCAGTCTCATCCAGCAACTCTTTCTTGATACTATATTTGGCTCCACATGCCTGAACAATCACACAATTTAACAGTCACAAGGCTGGGGAGAGGCCTGCAGCACTGAAATTGAACTTCATAGACTATTATATTAAGCCTCATGATAAGATACTTGCACCTTTGTATCTGCCCTCCTTCATTCCTTATTTTCCAAACAAAGAGATTTTAAAAAATTCCATGATTACCTCAAACAGCATCGTCAAGAGCTCAACCATTGCAAGTTTTGGATCCTTCTCATATCGCTCAACCCAAAGCTTCACCGCCTGAGGAATTTGTACCCCATTCCCTTTAATAACATCTGCAGCAGAACAATATTCATGAACACACAGACAGACACATATAACAGACCTCCATGATTAGCAGAAACATCTAATATTGTTAAATAACGTCTAATAGAAATTTCATCACATCAATTAACATGAAATACAGAGTTCACGGCATTGAAGCAAACTGAAACCATAATTATCAAAATTACACAAAATTAGGAGTCAATTAATCACCTATCAAGCTTTGGTCGGGATTGAGGAGGACGGTGGCGGGAGTGTCATCCTTGGCAGCACGATTACGCTTGGATTTAGGGCGAACCTCTTCGAAATCATCCTCGCGCTCCTCCACCTCCTCACTTGTTCTCTCCTCGGTCGCGTTCTTAGACCGATTCCTCTTCTGTTTAAGCAAATTAGATCAAAATTAGTGCCTAAAAGTAGCAGATGGAAGTGCAGATCGGAAGAATTGAAACTTACAGAGCGGTTTCGGGAAGTTTCGGGGTGGTCCTCCATGACCTAGCTAGGGTTGGTGTTTAAAAATTCTTGAAATTATTTTGTTGTTGTAGAGTAGAGGGGGAGATGACTGTGTGTGTCTTGTTATCCCGCCAAACGAAATCAATCCGACATTTATGGCACCTGACTGGGTGTTTTGAGGCCTGTGTGTGTCCCGCCGTGACTCGTGTGTGCGCGCCCCCGCACTGAATCAATGCTCACTCGTACTGACTAGCTAGCTGCTACAGCGTGTAGCGTGCGTTCGTCATTCTATTAGTCTCTGTTATTGTGAATTAAAAAAATACATCTAAGAAAAATAATTTTAAAAAATATTTATTTAGTTAAAATTGTTTTAAAATTTATAAAATAAATGAAAAAATAGTTTATAATTTAAATAAAAATTAAGTTATTTTAATTTTTATATAAAATTAATTTTTGAAAAGAAATTGTGAGCTGACCAGTAAAAAAGCAAATGAAGATTTTGAATTTTGCTGGAAATGAGGTAAAATTTACCTTTTAAAATATTTTTTATTTTGAAATATATTAAAATAATATATTTTTTTAATTTCTATAATTTATTCTTAATATCAACACACAAAATAATTAAAAATTTTAAAATAAAAATTTAAAACAAAGAAAAAATAAAAAAATAATTAAATTATCATTACATGAATTTTAAAATGGTAATTAAAATTATAGTTTTAGTATTTTTTTTAAATTAAAATATTGATTTTTTAATAAAAAATATTTTAAAAAATCATCTAACTAGATATCTCCTATATTAAAATTAATTAATAATCAAAATATTTTTAAAAAAATCCAAATTAACAGATTTAATAACTAGAGCATTAGTTAATACCAAATGTATAATGGTTTATGAACAAATTGTTGTGAGTAAATAATTTTTGTATAAAATTATGATAATTTTTTAATTAAAAAAAACTGCAACTTGATTTTCGGACAAAAAAAGTTCAACCATGATTTATTAATCTTTAGTAATTTTTTGTCAATGCATTTCAACCCGCTCTTTTCAAATTGCTTTTTATCTAAAAAAAAAATTTTAATTTTTTAAATATTTATTGATAATTTTGATATACTAGTATCAAAAATTAAGAAAACAATTCTTAAAAAAATATTGTTTTAATATATTTTTAATTGAAAAATACTTATATAAAAAACATCATGTACCATATTATCGAACACACATTAAATCAAGAATGTTGTGATATTTAATGCCAACATGTTTACTAACAATATAAAACATTGGATTCTTTGTTAAAGGAGTAGCACAACTTCTAGTTGAAAAGTATATTGGCTTCTCATACACCACAGTTAGAGCAAAAAAAAAATTAAACGCAAAAAAAATCTAAGTATTAGTAACATGTCTTCTAAAAAATATATTTTAACCATTAATTTAATGATATTTCTATATAATATTAAAATGGAATCACATTGGGTTAATCTGAGCTGACATGCAAAAATCACAAGGGTAATTTAAAAAAAAACAAAATGAAAAGCTCAATCTTTAATTAACTTAATATTGAAGAAAAAAAGTTATAAAAAATAGCATTTAACTAAAAAATATAGCCCACGCTAAAAAAATACATTGAAGATCAAATGACCAATTTTTGTTAAATCTACTCAAAAACACAAAGAATAATGGATGAACCCAAAAACCCAACTGAAGATAAAGACTAGATTACACTAAAACAAAGGTATAGAGAGATGAAACATGAAAGATTGAAACATAATGATGCATCAAATAGAAAAAATAAATTACAATTTGCATGAATCAAACTCAAAAGTTTTAAACCTAAACTCAGATATTCAAAGTTAATTAGGACTGTTTGATCCAATCCAAGTCTTTAATGGACAAATCAATGGCAAAGAATGATAGGGTACAAGTTTAGGCTTCGATCGAAGCACACAAGACAGACAACAATATATGTTTGTAAAAAATCAAAAGACACGTATGAACATTCAAACCATAAACCCAAAACATTGCTCAAACCTAGAAAATGACTAGAATTAAAAAATCGGGTAAAATAGATGACAAGTCTGCAATTGGTTTAAAAAGTTCACTTGTGTCCCTCATTTTTTAAACTATCTATTTCATTGGTCCCTATGATTGTTAAAAAATATATTTTTGTACCAAACTTTTTTTTCTCCTTTTTTCGTGGAGGAGAGAGAGGGGGTTGCTGGAATCCAACATAGAGAGAGAAAGTTGGCGTTGAGGAAGATTTAGGCCACCAAAACGGTCAATTTTTTATGTCAAATGGTTCCATATAATGAGGGGGGTTATGATTAGGTATTCTTTTAACTTGAAAGCACATAAAAAAACATATTTAAGCTCGGGAAAATTTTTTTATTTCAGGTTGATTTCAGGTTTTGAACTAGTGTTATGTGTTTTTGGAGGTTACAAATTGATCTAACAAGGTTCCTAGGTGTTTTGCGTAAAAAATAGGTTGAAAATGAGTTGTCAAGTTAAAAACAAATAACCTTGTGCAACCGAATTCTGAGATTTTCAAACGATGTGTTGTTTATTTTTTTCAAAGAAACTAGGGTGGACAACATGTCCTCTACCTCATTAATTTTTTTTTAAAAAAATTAAAGGCCCCCATGCATGGTCCTAGCCTTGCAAGCCTGTATGTTGGCATTTTCTTGATTAGGTCAAGCACTAGGCTTAACTTGCCAAGGCCAGCAGCGTCAGACCTCATTTCTTTTTTATTCTTTTTTTATATATATTATTGGCTTTTATATTTTTTTCAAATAATTTTTATAATTATTAAATTTTAATTCACAAACCTTCTCTATGATTTTTTTTTTGGATTTTTTAGCCTTTCTTTAACAATGATTATTTTTAATTATATTGGGCATGCTTAGTTTTTTCGGAGGTTAATATGATTCATCTGTAATTGTTTTTGTATATTTTATATAAATAAAATATTTTTTTATAATATTTTTAATATGTGTAACCTTGCATGGTAATTGTTTTTACTTTTATTTTGTTCAATAAATGTTTTGTGTGTGTCAATATCTATTACAAATTGAATGTTATAAACAAATTCATTAGACACAACTAGGTAAATAACTGTGTTGCAATATTAAATATATATTTTTATCTATATTGGTATCTTAAGTTTTTCAATTATATTTTATTTATCATTGATTACTTATTTATTTATTTACACAATGGTTAATGGTTTATTTAATTGGATGCGTTCGATTAACATTTACAATTTTTTTATGTAAAAAACTACGTTGAAAATTTCAACATGTTCAAGTTTATTTGATCATGTATTGGTGTTTTAAATTTGATATTTATTTTTATGATTTTTTTCCTTAACTCTTTTATAAAAGTTTTGTTCTTTCTAATTTTACTCTTCCATTCAAGTTGATAGTTTATTGTTTGTTTTATCCTCATTGATCGATTTTTTTTATATATATGTTTTCTCGTTTGCTATCATTACCTCTTTTTTATTCTAATATGATTTAAATAAAATCAACTTATTTAGTTGATCAAGACTAAAACAAGTTTGCGACACCAAAATATTTTAATGAAAAATTAATATAGCTTTAATACACACACACACACACCAAAAACTCTAAAACTTGTGGGGAAAGCACTATAGTTTTCCTCATAAAACACTGTGGATTGCTACAGTGTTTCTCCACATAATTTTTTTTTTTGGTTTTGTTGGTTTTTGTTATTATTATTATATTATTGCTACACTATAGCTAGTTGCCTTGCTTTTTCTTTGGGCTTGGAAAGCATTTGACTTGCATAAACAAGATCATGATGGTGCATTAAATGCTTTTACAATTTACCAGTGTCTTTTCTCTTCGTAATTGAGTTTTTTCTTCTTCTCTGCAGTCTGCAGTTGAGAGAGTTGTTTTTCGTGTAGGCTTAGAAAGACTTTGGATTTTCTGAAGGCTTAAAGAGGCTTGGAAATATTTGAAAAAACAGGCCAAGAGACAATGAGCTTACACGGCTGATTTTCATGTCTTGGGAGTTGTGTCCAGCAGTGGTTTAGGCATGAAAATAAAATATATGCATAGCTAGCTGCCCTATTTTTCCTTGGGCTTGGAGAGCATTTGACTTGCACAGACATTGGTATTGATCTTGGCTTCGCTGTGAAGTTTGTATCAGGGCCTGCATGTCTATTAAAAATCATTGTGTGTTAAATGAATGTGACTATAGGCATCATTATACACATATATTTGCCCTCACTTTGGTTTTCTTTGCAGCATTAAGAGAGCTGCTGCCATTTGTTCATTGATTGATATGTCACGTGACTCATCAATTAAAATTGAAAATAATGAGTCACCTGGATCTTTGATAATCACATTTGTAATCTCCTCTGTAAAGCTTGAGTAATGTCTTTTTGACTATCTGGAGAAGTCAATTTGTTATATTTAGGAGCTTCACTGAAAGTAACTTTTTTAATAGCTTCATTATTTTTGAAAAGGAAATGCAAGAGCTTTAGATAATTTCATCAAAATTAAAACTCATTTTAATTTATATCTATGTGCATATAATAAGTATGTTGATTAAATTATGCTTAATCATTTTTAAACATTTAATTGATTAACAATGCCTAATGTCTGTGTAAGAGGAATAACGCGTGAAAAATATGTTTTCTACTTGATATTTTACTTACAAACAAATCATGTGAAAATATTAAATTTCAATAAACTACTCTGCCAATGCAGGAGATGTCAAGAATAGTGGTTTTGCATGAATATTAATTTATTCCTTTATAATAAGAAAAGAAACATTTAATTGATTAAATTAGCAAATTCAAACATTTATTTTGAACATATTTGAACATATACATATCAAAACCCCTAAATTATCATAAACCCTAATATTTTTAATAACTAATTATAAAAGAATAAAACTAAAATTAGACAATGAATCAAATATAAAAGATGAAGGAAATTTACCTAAAGCATAAAGCAAAAGGCAAAAGAAGTTACTTGATTAATTGTGCTTGAAGAGAAATTTGCATACGGGAGAGAGGCAGGGAACAACAACTCAAAAGAAAAAAAGACTCTCGGCTAGTTAAGGGAAGAAAAAGAAATAAAAGAAAAAAATATAGGGTAATGTATTAGACATATATATTATATATTATATTAAGATATAAGTCAACAATAATAACTTTCCTTTCGTGTATTAACAATTCACCAAACTATTATATTAATATTTTAATATAAAGAATATTAAAAAAAATTAAGGGGGCAATTGCCCCCTTTTATCTTTATGTGGCTCCGTCACTGCCCAACAAGATAAAATTTAAGTTGCTTTATATATTTTAAACCCTTAATTTTAGTCTTCCAGATTTTAATTGTTTTGTATTTTTTTAATTTTGTTTTCATTGTTGTATTTCCATGAGAAATTTGAATGCTTTTTTATGAACTCATTTCCTGATTGCCTTACTTTTTTAGGAACTCATATACTTAGCAACAATTACATCTTTATTTTTCATTTCTTATTTATCTTCCAGAATCTTTGATGTTTATCGCTTTGAGAATAATTTGTAGCTTACAATTACACTTATCTCTTGCTATAGGAAAAAAACTAGTGTGGTCTCAGGTTCAAGCCCCGTGGTTGCTAATATTGATGGTTACTAGAGGCTTACATGGTCGTTAATTTTAGGGTCCGTGGAGATTAGTCGAGGTATACACAAGCTGACTCAAACACCCCACGTGAATTAAAAAAAAAACTAGCATTCAATTAATTAATGCTTTCTTATCCAGCATCTCAAGCTCATTGGACATCTTCATCATGTGCTTTTTTATTGCAACATGCCGTTCATTAACGTCCATTTTTCTATATGTACAAAGCATAAGACACTTGGCTCTAGGCACCTTTTTTTAGATTAATATGGGTGTTTGAGTCAATTTACGCATACCTCGACTAATGTTACGAGTCTTAAAGTTAACAGTCATGTAAGTCTCTAGTGGCGCCTTATAAGGACTTGAACTCGTAATCATTGGAGAGCAAACTCAAAACCTGACCAGTTTAGCTACGCCTCAGGGTCTTTAGATATTTTTATTCTTCTTGGATTTAACTGCCTTTACTTAACTTTTGCAATCCACTAACAACTTCATGAATTTCATGTTTTTTGCTTCATATTATTTCTGATTATTATATTACTATTTATTATAATAATTAAAATTAAATTTTACTTTACTTAACTTTTGCAATCCACCAACAACTTCATGAATTTCATGTTTTTTGCTTCATATTATTTCTGATTATTATATTACTATTTATTATAATAATTAAAATTAAATTTTACTTAAAACCCCAGCGGCATTACACGTGCAACAAAGCTAATGTGTGTGTGTATTGCGTTATGAGAGGAGGTTAGATGTCATCGTAACATGGCTTCCTCATCCCTTATGTTAACCCTGACTACTAATTTCTAATGCTAACGGTGCTAACTACTAATTTCTAATTATTTAACAATTGATCGTGGGTTGTAGAGTTCGTATATATGGTTAAAAAAAAAGCTTGGTGCTTTTGTCGAGATAAAAAACTTAAAGATGATCATATATAAAAATAACTATTATTTTTCTTTGATGTTATGTTAGAATTCCGTATAAATTTCCAACAAAAATATTTCATTTGTCCGTCATTTATGTTGATAATTTTCTTTTTTTATTAACAGGGAAATCCGGGCCAACTTGCACGTATCTCAACTAATCTCACGGGTTCTGAAGTTAACGACCATGTAAGCCTCCAGTGACCCTGAGGTTTGTGGAACTTGAATTGGTAATCTATAAGAAGCAAATTTAAGACTTGACCAGTTAAATTACATCCCTTAGAGTTATATTGATAATTTCTTGCTATGAATGGAGACAAGCTAAGGTACTATCAACTTATTATGATAATTTTTAATATAATTGTTTACCAATAATTTTTTTTATTAAAATTAACGGTCACATAGAATAAATAATTTTGATACATCTTGATGGAGATACACTTTAAATCAACAACATACAAAATATATAAGAATCTTTGATGTGAAATGTTGAGTAGATATATTTTTTAAATAGATTTATATTTTCAATTTTAATAAATAATTAAATAAATCAAATAGGATTTTTTATAAAAAAATATAACTTTTAATTTAATTTTTAAATCATGTTGAAATTTTATCAACGTGTTCTATAGACCTAAATTCTTATAAAAATTGGTAGGTTGGCACTAGCCAAGATCAAGATCATGTTCAAATTAGGACCATAAGTTTATGTTTCATAATCTTTTTTTTTTCTTATTACTTTTGCATTCTTTACTTAATTAGTTTTGAGAATTTCATTTAATTCAGGTTTTTATTAATTAATTCTATTTAGCTACTATTTAAATAAGTTCGTACACTATATTTTAGAAAAAGTTAAGAATCATTGGCATTGAGAATTTATCGAATTAAAATTTTCTCCAATATTAAGACTTTTAAAAAACTCTAATATCATTCCTTTTGCTTTACCTTGCTTCAATTCTAACTTGGATAAATTAACTTAGTTACATGTTAAATCTATCATTACTCAAGAGGAGCGCACGCGAATTTAATTAACTATGATTAAAATCTTTGTTTTATAATAAAATAAAATAAAATAAAATTATTAAGCTACATGATTCAGGATTTACCTTCACGATGCCACCATATATAGTCATGAAATTGTTGCTGGAGTTGAAGGGAATGTGCAAGACGTGGACAATCTTTCTTTCTGCTTTGGATGGTAGTTTCAGAAAAACATCTCAACTTAATAATTTAAATTTAAGTTATTAGGTAATTTTTTAAGATATAATTTATATTATTATTTAATATATCTCTTTAAATGAAAATTTTTTTGTCTTGAAATTTACACAAATTCACACTATCCTGTACTTAATTTTTATCAAATAAATAAAAATGATGGGATTCAAACTCGTGACCGCTTCATCATCAAGACTTTAATACTATGTCAAATAACCAATTCAACCAAAAAACTTAAACTATTAGGTGAGATTTCAAGATATAATTTATATTATTTTCTAACAGGAAGATCATAAATTTATTAATTTGTAATGCCTTTTTAAATAATCACTTTACTATTGAATAAAAAGAAAATTATAAAGAAAAATCAATAAACCTTTAGCTTAATTGCATGCATCCACACTTGTTTTTCCTTAAGAAATCTCATGTTAAAATAAACATTATTAAACTTATTTAATGGGTAAATTCAAGATTGGATTTACCAGCAACTAATCTAAACCTAATTAAAGTTAACTTAAAAATTCAACTCATTATCTAGTTAAAACCCATTAATTTTTAATTAATTTTTAGATTAACTCACCAAATTGTAATATATACTTTGTTTTCAATCCATCCATATTGAATTTAATTAACTATGATTAAAATCTTTGTTTTATAATAAAATAAAATAAAATAAAATAAAAGTTGTGGACGCTTATGTCACTTCCAATACATCAAAAGTAAAAAAGATAAATGAATCATTATCATTGTGTTTAGGCTATAGTTTTTATACAAACAAGATATTCGCATCTTTGAAAAAATGCTAAAAAGAAAGATAGAGTGTTTTCAACCGCGAACCGGCTTCTAGCTCTCCACCGGTGAAATTCATTCATGGAACGTTTGGTATTGTGTTTGTACCTGCGTTTCGTGCAAATTTGAATTTTTTTTTTTTGCTAAAATTGAGTGTGGTTTATACTTTTTGGATCGTTTTGATGTGCTGATGTCAAAAATAATTTTTAAAAAATAAAAAAACATCATTGGCATGCATTTCGGCACGAAAAGTTATTTGAAAAGCACCCGCAACCACACTGCCAAACATGCTCATAATCTGGAACTCCTCCTTCGGTAATTGTGGCATCCAAAATTTTCAAGATTTCACAAGTATATATTAAGAATATTATAGTAAAATAAAGAAAGAAATAATCATATAATATATAATATATAATATAATGATTTTATATGTTTTGAATTATGTTCATAAATGAAGAAAAATAATATTATAGTCAGAATCAAGGTAATTTTAGAGAATTCTTAAATATTTCAAGGGCACCCAACATTAATCTACACAAATTCAAGATGATCGGAAAAAAAAACATAAACATGTATTTACATAAATATAATATTAATTTAATAAATAAAGGATTATTCATAATTATAATTGTACAATAATTTTTTTTTAGACAAAACAATACTAATCTCATAAAATTTCCATTATTAAATGCAATTTTTTTTATATAATTAACATTTGAATTCATGAAACGTCTTGATACAAAATTACAACCTTTAGCACCATCTTTAGGGTGGTTTGGGATGGTGGACATGCTTCTAATTTTTTTCTATTTTGATTATTTGGATATATTAATATTAAAAATAAATTTTTAAAAATAAAAAATTATTTTAATATATTTTTAAATAAAAAATACTTTAAAGAATAACCAGTCATATTCCTAAAAAAAACTCTTAAAAACCTTCAAGACTTTTGATGTGAGATTAATAAATAATTTCCTATGTGAATCAAGGAGAAGAATTACATTGTTTTTAAAACACTCCTTAGAGTTTCATAATATTTTTTCTTAATTCTTGTAAAAAAGAAAAAAAAATTGAATGTCTAACTTCATTTTATTGCCAAACTGAAAACTAAAAAACAAAAGTATTATTATTATTATTATTATTATTATTATTATTATTATTTTGGCAAGAAAATCAAATGGATTGGTGCCTCATGTTATGCCTTACCTGTTGTCAAATTTTGCCTTTTTAAAAATAAAATAAAATAAAATTCTGGATACCAACGAATTTCACAAAATAGATGCCACTGCCATGTCATGCATTGGACATCTAATGTATGTCAGTGAAAGTCTAGTCTTCTGGACACGACCGCTCTGACACAGATTTTGATGGCCCAATCCCTCCACTTAACACAAACGACACACAAACACCATCCCTTTCATATCGCTCCTCTCCCCTCCTCCCTTCCCATCGCATCTTCTTCTCTCTCTCATGGTGATCGCGGCAGCAGCGGCAGCAGCGGCAGCAGCTATTGCTTCTTCGCTTTCACTCGGTAATTACTATGACCTTCTTTTCATGCTTTTGTTTCTTCTTTTTGTTTGTTAATTAGGGTGCGTTGCGTGCATGCTCCCCCCCCCCCCCCCAAA
>Ga0325400_1000368_pt1 | contig 32123 bp, 29 predicted proteins | sample PopdelMetagenome_2_FD_205662 | JGI IMG/M metagenome (GOLD analysis project Ga0325400, IMG submission 205662) | Populus deltoides microbial communities from Bellville, Georgia, United States - Xylem-PdKOR-R1 | ecosystem: Host-associated > Plants > Phyllosphere > Stem > Wood/Secondary xylem...
CCGCGGCCTCGGGCGAGCGCCACTGCTTGTCCTTCAGCGCCCGCACCGCGCCCGCGGTGTCCTGCGGCAGCGCGTCCAGCTCGGCCTCGGCGAGCCGGGCGGCGTCGTCGGGGTCGGGGAACAGCTCGCGCCGCTCGGCCTCCAGGGCCTTGTCCAGCAGCTCCCGCACCTCCTGCAGGGTGCCGTCCATCGCGCCGGCCTTGCGGGCGTCGCGCAGCCGGTCGCGCACCGACCGGCGCAGGTCGTCCAGCCCGCGGCGGCCGTCCAGCCCGCGGCGGAGCAGGTCGCGCAGCGCCTCGCGGACGCTGCTGCCGGCCAGCACCTGGTCGCCGATCGCGTCCACGGCGTCGCCCAGGTCGTAGGGCGGGGCCAGCGGGTCTGCCCCGCCGCGCCAGCGCCCGTAGCGGTACCCGCGTCGTCCCCGGGGCACGGTCAGCTCCCGTAGACCGTGCGGTTGCCGTCGGTGTCCTTGGCCAGCCGCCTGGTCAGCCACAGGCCCTCGAGCGCGAACTCCACGGCGGCCGCGGCCTGCTCGGCGGACTCCTCGCCCTCGGGGACACCGAGCCGGCCCAGCAGCTGGGCCAGGTTGGGCACGGTGCCGACCTGGCCCATCAGCTCGGGGGCGCTGACCAGGTCGCCGGACTCCACGACCTCGCCGCCGGTGAAGTGCTCCTGCAGGCCGGTGAGGTCCAGCCCGCCGCAGCGGGCCCGGAAGGTCTGCGCGGTGGCCTGCCGCAGCAGGTGCTCGAGCACCTCGAGCTCGCGCTCGTCCTCGGGGTCGGACCCGGCGTCGGCGAACTCGACCTTGCCGCGGCTGGCCGGGACGACGGCGGGCAGGTCGACCACCCGGGCGACCGGGCGGGTCTCCCCGGCGACGGCGGCCCGGCGGACGGCGGAGGCGGCGATGGTCTCCAGCCCGGCGATGGCGAACCGCGCGCTGACGCCGGACCGCTGGTCGACCTGGCTGGACTCGCGGACCAGCCGGGTGAACCGGGCCATGATCTCGACCAGGTGGGCCGGGACCAGCGGGGTGTCCAGGGCGTCCCCGCCCAGCCAGCTGGTCTGCGCCTCCTGCTGGAGCAGCGCGATCTCGTCGGCGAGCTCGATCGGGTAGTGCGTGCGCACCTCGGTGCCGAAGCGGTCCTTGAGCGGGGTGATGATCCGCCCGCGGTTGGTGTAGTCCTCGGGGTTGGCGCTGGCCACCAGCAGCAGGTCCAGCGGCAGCCGCACGCGGTAGCCGCGGATCTGGATGTCGCGCTCCTCGAGCACGTTGAGCAGCGCGACCTGGATGCGCTCGGCGAGGTCGGGCAGCTCGTTGATGCTGAAGATGCCGCGGTTGGTGCGGGGGACCAGGCCGTAGTGCACGGTCTCGGGGTCGCCCAGCGTGCGGCCCTCGGCCACCTTGATCGGGTCGACGTCGCCGATCAGGTCGCCGACGCTGGTGTCGGGGGTGGCCAGCTTCTCGCCGAACCGGTCGCTGCGGTGCAGCCAGCCCACCGGGGTGGCGTCGCCGTGCTCGGCGATCTGCCGGTGCGCCCAGACGCTGACCGGGGCCAGCGGGTGCTCGTTGAGCTCGCTGCCGACCAGCACCGGCGTCCACTCGTCGAGCAGGCCGACCAGGGTGCGGATGAGGCGGGTCTTGCCCTGCCCGCGCTCGCCGAGCAGGACCAGGTCGTGGCCGGCGATCAGCGCCCGCTCGACCTCGGGGAGCACGGTGTCGTCGAAGCCGACGATGCCGGGCAGGGTGGTCTCGCCGGCCGCGAGGCGGGCGAGCAGGTTCGTGCGTAGTTCGGCCTTGACGCCGACGTGGGTGGCACCGCTGTCGCGCAGCTCGCCGAGGGTCGTGGGTGCGGGGGTCTCCGTCACCCCACTCACGGTACGACGGCGGACCGACATCCGGGGTGCGCGCAGGTGGGCGCCCTGCCAGGGTCGGGTGGCATGACGAGGAGCACCGCTGCCGAGCTGCTGCTGCTGGCCCTGGACGACGAGTCGGGCAGGCCGGTGGTCGACGGCTCCACGCTGAACGCGGCACTGGCCGGCACCGCGGTGGCCGAGCTCGTCGCGGCCGGCGCCCTGGCCCTGCAGGAGGGCGACGGCGGGGAGGTGCGGGCCGGTCGGCTGCGGCGCACCGGGGCGGCCCGGCCGGCCGACCCGCTGCTGGCCGAGGTGGTCGACGCCTGCCACGGCAAGGCGCCCGGGGACGCCGTCGGCGCGCTGACCACCATGACCTTCACCGACCGGGGGGCGGAGCTGCGGGAGCAGCTGCTCGAGGAGCTGGTGGCCGACGGCGTGCTGACCCACGAGCGCGGGAAGGTCCTCGGGCTGTTCCCGACCCGGCGGTGGCCCGAGGCCGACCCGTCGACCGAGCGCGAGGTCCGCGAGCGGGTCCGCGCGGTGCTGGTGCACGGCGCCGAGCCCGACCCCCGGACGGCGCTGCTGGTGTCGATGCTGTCGGTGACGAAGCTGGCCCCGAAGGTCTTCCCGGGCGACGACCGGAAGGCGGTGCAGGCGCGGGCCGACGCCGTGCGGGAGTCCGGGTGGGCCGGCGGTGCGGTGGCCAAGGCGCTCGACGACCTCATGGCGGTGCTGGTGGTGACGGTCATCGTGCCGACGGTGGTCGCCGGCAGCAGCTGACCGGCTGCCAGGATCGGGGGGTGAGCGAACCCGCCGTCCCCCTCGTCAGCGGCGCCGAGGTCGAGGCCGCCGCCGCCCTGCTGTCCGGGGTCGTCCGGCGCACCCCGCTGGAGCACTCCCGCGCCCTGGCCCAGCGGGTGGGCGGACCGGTCTGGCTCAAGTGCGAGAACCTGCAGCGCACCGGGTCGTTCAAGATCCGCGGCGCCTACACCCGCATCGCCCGGCTGACCGACGAGGAGCGGGCCGCCGGGGTCGTGGCCGCCAGCGCCGGCAACCACGCGCAGGGCGTGGCGCTCGCCGCCCGGGAGCTGGGCGCCGCGGCCACCGTGTTCATGCCGGAGACGGCCCCGCTGCCCAAGCTGGCGGCGACCCGCGGCTACGGCGCCGTGGTGCACCAGCTGGGCGACTCCCTCACCGAGCCGCTGGTCGCCGCCCGCGAGTTCGCCGACCGCACCGGGTCGGTGTTCATCCACCCCTTCGACCACCCCGACGTCATCGCCGGGCAGGGCACCGTGGGCCTCGAGGTGCTCGACCAGTGCCCGGACGTGCGCACCGTGGTGGTCTGCACCGGCGGCGGAGGGCTGGTCGCCGGCATCGCCGCCGCGGTCAAGGCCCGCCGGCCCGACGTCCGGGTCGTGGCCGTGCAGGCGGAGATGGCCGCGGCGTTCCCCGCCTCGCTGGCCGCCGGCGTCCCGGTGCCGCTGGCCATGATGTCGACCATGGCCGACGGGATCGCCGTCGCCGCACCGGGGGACCTGACCCTGGCCCACGTGGCCGGGCTGGTCGACGAGGTCCGCACCGTGAGCGAGGACGAGCTGTCCCGGGCGCTGCTGTTCTGCCTGGAGCGCGCCAAGCTCGTCGTCGAGCCGGCCGGGGTCGCCGCGGTGGCCGCGGTGCTCGCCGACCCCGGGGCCTTCGCCGCCCCGGTCGTGGCGGTGGTGTCCGGCGGCAACATCGACCCGGTGCTGATGCTCAAGGTGGTCCAGCACGGCATGGCCGCCGCCGGCCGCTACCAGTCGCTGCGGGTCCGCGTGCCCGACCGCCCGGGGTCGCTGGCCGGGCTGCTGCGCGAGCTGGCCGCGGTGTCGGCCAACGTGCTGTCGATCGAGCACGAGCGGACGACGGCGCAGCTGGACCTCGGCGAGGTGGAGATCGCGGTCGTGCTGGAGACCCGCGGGCCCGACCACGCACGCGAGGTGGTCGGCGCGCTGGGACGGGTGGGGTACGCGGTCACCTCCGGCTGAGCCGATGAGTTCTGCACCCCCCGGCGGTCCCCCCTGACGATCCTGGTGACCAGGGACCGGAACAGGTGGGAGCGGACGTGGACGGGTTCTGTCGGACGGTGGCCCTACGGTGCCGACCATGAGCGACGCCGTGGTGGTCGAGGGGCTGGTCAAGAGGTTCGGTGACTTCACCGCGCTGCGCGGGGTCGACCTCACCGTCGCCCGCGGCACGGTGCTGGGCCTGCTCGGCCCCAACGGCGCGGGCAAGACCACGGTGGTGCGCATCCTGTCCACGCTGCTGCGGCCCGACGGCGGCCGCGCCGAGATCACCGGCCTGGACGTCGTGGCCCAGGCCGACCAGGTGCGCTCGGTCATCGGGCTGACCGGGCAGTACGCCGCCGTCGACGAGTACCTCACCGGCGAGGAGAACCTCGAGATGGTCGGCCGGCTCTACCGGCTGGGCAAGAAGGAGTCGAGGGCCCGGGCCGGCACCCTGCTGGAGCGGTTCGACCTCACCGAGGCCGCCCGGCGGCCGGCCAAGACCTACTCCGGCGGCATGCGCCGGCGGCTGGACATCGCCGCCTCGCTCATCGCCCGGCCGCAGGTGCTCTTCCTCGACGAGCCCACCACCGGCCTCGACCCGCGCAGCCGGCTGGGCATGTGGGAGTTCATCGCCGACCTGGTCAGCGACGGCACCACGATCCTGCTGACCACCCAGTACCTGGAGGAGGCCGACCGGCTGGCCGACCGGATGGTGGTCATCGACCGCGGCAGCGTCATCGCCCGCGGCACCGCCGACGAGCTCAAGGCCCAGGTGGGCGGCGAGCGCCTCGAGCTCACGGTCGGCTCGGTGGAGGGGCTGGGCCGCGCGGCCGAGCTGCTGCGGCCGCTGGCCGTGGACGACCCCCAGCGCGACGAGCAGACCCGGCGGCTCACCCTGCCGGTCAAGGGCGGCGCGGCCACCCTGGCCGAGGCGCTGCGGCTGCTCGAGGGCAGCGGCGTCGAGCTGCTCGACGTCGGCCTGCGCCGCCCCGACCTCGACGACGTCTTCCTCACCCTGACCGGCCACTCGGCCGACGACGCCGACCCCGCCACCGAGGAGCAGGCCCGATGAGCGCGCTGTCCCACACGCTGTCCGACAGCCTGGTCATCACCCGGCGCAACCTCATCAAGGTCAAGCGGGTGCCCGACCTCATCGTGTTCGCGACCCTGTCGCCGATCATGTTCGTGCTGCTGTTCCGCTACGTCTTCGGCGGGGCGATCAACCTGCCCGACGGCATCACCTACGCCGAGTTCCTGCTTCCGGGCATCTTCGCCCAGACCGTGGTCTTCGGGTCCACCACCACCGGCGCCAGCATCGCCGAGGACCTGCAGAAGGGTCTGGTCGACCGGTTCCGGTCGCTGCCGATGTCGCGGTCGGCGGTGCTCATCGGCCGCACCGTGGCCGACCTGGGCCTCAACGCCATCTCGATCGTGGTCATGGCGCTCACCGGGCTGGTCGTGGGCTGGCGGATCAACAGCTCGGTGCCCGAGGCGGTCGGCGGGTTCCTCATCCTGCTGGTCTTCGCCTTCGCGGTCAGCTGGATGATGGCGCTGGTCGGCCTGCTGGTCCGCACGCCCGAGGTGGTCAACAACGCCAGCTTCATCGTGATCTTCCCGCTGACGTTCGTGGCCAACACGTTCGTCCCGCTGGAGAGCTTCCCGTCGGTGCTGCGCACCTTCGCCGAGTGGAACCCGGTGTCCACCGTGGTGCAGGCCGCACGCGATCTGTTCGGCAACCAGCCGGCCAGCGTGCCGGTGGCCGACGCCTGGTCCCTGCAGAACCCGGTGCTCTACACGCTGCTGTGGGCCGCGGCGATCCTGGTGGTCTTCGTCCCGCTCGCGGTGCGGGCCTACCTGCGCACCTCCACCCGCTGACCGCGTCGCGGTCCGCCCACCCGGCGGCCCGCGGTCGCCCAGGCGGAGACTGGGGGAGATGAGCACGCCCGCGGCCCAGCCCGCCCCCACCGCCCTGTCCGCCGACAACCCGCTCGCCGAGGTCTCGACGCTGCCGCACCGGCTGCCGCCGTTCACCGACCTCACCCTGGAGCACTGCCGCGAGGCGCTGCTGGTCGGGATGGCGCAGCAGCGGGCCGAGGTGGCGGCCGTCGCCGGCGACGGCGAGCCGGCCACCTTCGACAACACCGTCGTGGCGGTGGAGCGGTCGGGGGCGCTGCTGCGGCGGGCGCAGGCGGTGTTCTACGCCCTCTCGTCGTCGAACTCCTCCGACCGGCTGCGCGAGATCGGGCGCGAGGTCGCCCCGCTGTCGGCCGCGCACGCCGACGCGCTGCGGCTGGACCCGCAGCTGTTCGCCCGCATCGACGCCGTGCACACCGAGGTGCAGGCCGGCGACCACGGGCTGGACGCCGAGGCGGTGCGGCTGGTCGAGCGCTACCACCTGGACTTCGTGCTCTCCGGCGCCCGGCTGGACGAGGCCGGCCGCGAGCAGCTGCGCGAGCTCAACCAGCAGCTGTCCCGGTTGTCCACCACGTTCGGGCAGAACCTGGTGGTGGCCACCGAGGCCGCGGCGGTGCTGGTCACCGACCGCGCCCAGCTGGCCGGCCTGTCCGACGCCGAGGTGGAGGCCGCCGGGGTCGCGGCCACCGAGCGCGGCCGCGAGGGCTACCTGCTCACCCTGGTGCTGCCCTCCGGCCAGCCCGCGATGGCCAAGCTGCACGACCGCGAGCTGCGCCGCCGGCTGCACGAGGCCTCGGTGACCCGGGCGTCGGCCGGCGAGCACGACAACGGCCCCGTCGCCGCGGAGATCGCCCACCTACGCGCGGTCCGCGCGCGGTTGCTGGGCTTCGACACCCACGCCGACCTGGTCGCCGCCGACCAGACCGCGAGGACGTCGGCGGCGGTCGACGAGCTGCTGGCCACCCTGGTCACCCCGGCGGTGCGCAACGCCCGCGCCGAGGGCGAGGTGCTCGCCGAGCTGGCCGCCGCCGACGGCGTCGAGCTCGCCGCCTGGGACTGGCCGTACTACAGCGAGCAGGTCCGCCGGGACCGGTACGCCGTCGACACCACGGCGCTGCGGCCCTGGTTCGAGCTGGACCGGGTGCTGGTCGACGGGGTCTTCCACGCCGCCCGGCTGCTCTACGGCTACACCTTCACCCCGCGGCCGGACCTGCCCGGCTACCACCCCGACGTCCGGGTGTGGGAGGTGTCCGACGCCGCCGGCGAGCCGGTCGGGCTCTACCTGGGCGACTTCTTCGCCCGCGACGGCAAGCGCGGTGGCGCGTGGATGAGCTCCTTCGTGTCGCAGTCGCGGCTGCTGGGCACCACCCCGGTGGTCTTCAACGTCATGAACGTGACCCGGGCGGCGGCCGGCCGGCCCACGCTGCTGACCCTGGACGAGGTCACCACCCTGTTCCACGAGTTCGGCCACACCCTGCACGGGCTGTCCTCGTCGGTGACCTACCCGCGCTTCTCCGGCACCAGCGTGCCGCGGGACTTCGTCGAGTTCCCCAGCCAGGTCAACGAGATGTGGGCGCTGTGGCCCGAGGTGCTCGACCACTACGCCCGGCACACCGAGACCGGTGAGCCGCTGGCCCGCGAGGTCGTGGCGGCCATCGAGGCCGCGGCGCTGTGGGGCGAGGGCCACGGCACCCTGGAGTACCTGGCCGCGACGCTGCTGGACCAGGCCTGGCACCGGATCGGGCCCGACACCGTCGTCGAGGACCCGCAGGCGTTCGAGGCGGCGGCGCTGGAGGCCGCGGGCGTGGCCCACGACCTGGTGCCGCCGCGGTACCGCACCACGTACTTCCAGCACGTCTTCTCCGGCGGGTACGCGGCCGGCTACTACTCCTACATCTGGTCCGAGGTGCTCGACGCCGACACCGTCGAGTGGTTCAAGGCCAACGGGGGCCTGACCCGCGCCAACGGCGACGCCTTCCGGGACAAGCTGCTCTCCCGCGGTGGGTCGGTGGACCCGATCGGCGCCTTCCGCGACGTCGTCGGCCACGACCCCGACCCGGCCCCGCTGCTGGCCCGCCGCGGCCTGGGCTGACCTACAGCCAGGGCAGGGCCAGGACCAGGTCGAGGTCGTCGGGGGAGTCGCCGTCGCGGACCAGGCGGTTGGGCTGGCGGTGGCCGCAGGCGGTGCAGCGGTGCACCACCTGCCAGCCCTTCCCGGACTTCTCCACCAGGCCGACCGGCTCCATGGCCTGCCGGCACGTCGAGGCGCGGTCGCCGGGGACGACGTCCACGTGCAGCGACCAGAGGCAGAACGGGCAGTGGTTGCGGTAGTGCCCGTCGGTGTTCGCCGGCACGGTGCGCGCGCAGTGCACGCAGGCGAAGGTCGTGTTCTCCCGCCGACGCGAACGACCCCGGGGGCGCGGGCCCCCGGGGTCGTCGTCGACGTCGTGCTCGCTCAGCGTCGGCCTCAGGGCACGAAGGGCTCGACGGCCAGCACCTTCACGGTGATGTCCTTGCCGTTGGGCGCGGTGTAGGTGACCGAGCTGCCCGGCTTGGCGCCCATGATCGCCGACCCCAGCGCCGACTCGGGGGAGTACACCGACAGCTCGGTGGTGCCGGCGATCTCGCGCGAGCCCAGCAGGAACTTCTCGGTGTCGTCCTCGTCGCCGTCGAAGGCGATGGTGATGACGGTGCCCAGCGCCGCGTCGGTGGCGGTCTTCGGCGGCTCGCCGACCCGGGCCTTGCGCAGCAGGTCGGTGAGCTGGCGGATCCGGCCCTCCTGCTTGCCCTGCTCGTCCTTGGCCGCGTGGTAGCCGCCGTTCTCCTTGAGGTCGCCCTCCTCGCGGCGGGCGTTGATCTCCGCGGCCATCGCGGGCCGCCCGGCGACCAGCTCGTCGAGCTCGGCCTTCAACCGGTCGTGGGCCTCCTGGGTCAGCCAGACGCCCTGGTCCTGCTCGTCGGTCGTGGACACGATCACGGCTCCTACAACTCAAGAGCCGCCCCCCGGCCCGGGGAGCGGCTGCTGTCGAACGGACAAGCTAACACCCCGCTGTGGCCCAGTGCACCTGCAGCGGGACCCGGGGGCGGCGCCGCGGCCGCCGTGCGGGTGGGACCATGGGGGCGTGACCCACGCCGACCAGCTGCGCCTGCTCGCGGTGCACGCCCACCCCGACGACGAGTCCAGCAAGGGTGCGGCCACCATGGCCAAGTACGTGCACGAGGGCGTCGACGTCCTCGTGGCCACCTGCACCGGGGGTGAGCGCGGGTCCGTGCTCAACCCGGCGATGGACCGCCCGGACGTCCTCGAGCGGCTGCCGGAGATCCGCGCGCAGGAGATGGCCGCGGCCCGCGAGATCCTCGGCGTCGGCCAGGAGTGGCTGGGCTTCGTCGACTCCGGCCTGCCGGAGGGCGACCCGCTGCCGCCGCTGCCCGAGGGCTGCTTCGCGCTGGTCCCGCTCGAGGAGGCCGCGGCCCCGCTGGTCGAGCTGATCCGCCGGTTCCGCCCGCAGGTGATGACCACCTACGACGAGCGCGGCGGCTACCCGCACCCCGACCACATCAAGACCCACGAGATCTCGGTGCACGCCTTCGAGGCCGCCGCCGACCCCGACCGCTACCCGGACCTGGGCGAGCCGTGGCAGGTCAGCAAGCTGTACTACAACATGAGCTTCACCCTGCCCCGCACCAAGGCGATCCACGAGGCGATGCTGGCCGCCGGCCTGGAGTCCCCCTACGCCGAGATGCTGTCCACGTGGGACCCGGCCAAGGACATCTCCCACCGGGTGACCACCCGGGTGCCGTGCGGTGAGTACTTCGGCATCCGCGACCGGGCGCTGATCGCCCACGCCACCCAGATCGACCCGACCGGCCGGTGGTTCTCCACCCCGATGGACATGCAGCAGCGGGTCTGGCCGACCGAGGACTTCGAGCTGGCCCGCTCGACGGTCGACAGCACCCTGCCGGAGGACGACCTCTTCGCGGGCATCCGCAGCGAGGTGGGGGTCCGATGAACGCCGGTCTGTGGGTCCTCGCGGCCGACCAGCAGCTGCCCGAGGACGTCGGCAAGTCCGGCCCGCTCGGCGCGCTGCTCACCGTCGTCCTGCTGGTGGCGGTGCTGCTGCTGGGCCGGTCGATGGGCAAGCACCTCAAGCGCATCCCGCGCAGCTTCGACCCCGCCGACGCCCCGGTCGTCGTCCCCGACGACGCCTCCGAGCTGTTCGAGCCGCGGCCGGGCGAGGAGCTGCTGGAGACCCTGCGCCGGCAGCCGCTGGCCATCGAGCCGCCGCGGCGCACCGACCCCGACGAGGGGCCCGCCCCCGCCTCCTGAGGCGCAGGCCACGGCGGCACCGCATGATTCCGCCGTGGCCGAGCAGCGACGCAAGGACGACCAGCACCCGCCCGGCTTCGGCCGGGTGGGCACCCGCGTGCTGGAGCTCGCCGAGAACGTCGTCTACGCCGGCATCGCGCTGTTCCTCGTCGTCACGGCGCTGGTGCTGCTCGCCCTCGCCGGGAAGAGCACCTGGACGCTGGTCACCGACTTCACCGAGACCCCGGTGCTGGAGCTGCTGGACGTCCTGCTGCTCGTGTTCATCGTCGTCGAGCTGCTGTTCGCCGTCCGCACCACGGTGGAGAAGCGCGAACTGATCGCCGAGCCGTTCCTGCTGGTCGGGATCATCGCCTCGATCAAGGAGATCGTGGTGCTCAGCGTCGAGGCCGCCGGCGCCGTGGGCACCGGCGGGTTCACCGACCGCATCGTGGAGATCGGCGTGCTCGGCGTGCTCGTGCTGCTGCTCGGGATCACCTCGCTGCTGCTGCGGCGCAAGGAGCGCGAACCCGACGAGGGCGAGAACGCGCCGCCGGACCCGGAGCGCGGGGACGAGCAGGGCGTGGCGGCTACCTGATTACGTGATTACAGTGATGCACAGCAGGACCCGATAGGCGGGCCCTCCGTAGGACAGGAGAGCGCCATGCGTCCCCCCTTCACCCCCCATCCCCACCACCGCGGCGGCCCCTTCGCCGACGCCTTCGCCGGCGGCGGCCGCGGCTTCCCCGGTCGCGGCGGCGGGCGCCGCGGCCCCGGCGGACCCGGCCGCGGTCGCGGCGCCGACGCCCCGCCGCCGGTCGACCGCGCCGAGGTCGCCGGCTGGTTCGCCGGCCGGCTGCCCGACGCCTGGACGGCGGTCGCCCCCGACCTGACCGTCGACCGCGACGAGATCACCGTCGTGGTCACCGTCCCCGCGCCCGACGGCACCGAGGACGCCGCCGCGGCGGCCGCGGGCCGCATCGCCCGGTTCCGCGAGGACACCCGGGCCCAGCGGGTCGAGATCGCCGCTGCCGCCCAGGAGCGCTTCGGTCGCACCGCCTCCTGGGGTGCCACCTGCGGCGAGGTCACCGAGCTGTTCACCACGGTGTCCGCCCCGGTGATGACCCGGCTGCGGCAGAGCGAGCGGCTGGTGCTCGACACCCTCGTCGACGCCGGTGTGGCCCGCTCCCGCAGCGACGCGCTGGTCTGGTCGGTGCGCCTGGTCGGCCAGCACGCCGACGAGTGGCTGACCCAGCTGCGGGCGGCCATGGCCTCGGTCGAGGAGGTCCGCGCCCAGGGCCCGCAGCTGGGCTGACCGGGCCGCTGCGCACCAGGGACACTGGGTGCGTGAGCAGCGCCGACAGCACCGACGTCCTGGTCGTGGGGGCGGGCCCCGCGGGCTCCGCGGCGGCGGCCTGGGCCGCCCGGGCCGGGCACGACGTCGTCCTCGCCGACGCCGCCACCTTCCCCCGAGACAAGACCTGCGGCGACGGGCTCACCCCGCGCGCGGTCGCCGAGCTCGACCAGCTCGGCCTGGGGGAGTGGGTGCGCTCGCACGGCACCAACCGCGGCCTGCGCGCCGCGGGGTTCGGCCAGGAGCTGCTGCTGCCCTGGCCCGGCGGGTCGCTGCCGGACCGGGGCAGCGCCGTCCCCCGCACCGAGCTCGACGCCCGGATCCGCCAGGTGGCCCTCGACGGCGGCGCGGTCGGCATGGAGGACGCCCGCGCGGTCGACGTCGAGCGCGACGGCAACCGGGTCGGCGCCGTCCGGTTCGCCGACGGCCGCACCGTCTCCTGCAACCGGCTGGTCGTCGCCGACGGCGTGCGCTCCCCGCTGGGCCGGGTGCTCGGCCGGGAGTGGCACCGCGAGACCGCCTACGGCGTGGCCGCGCGCGGCTACGTGGCCAGCGGCCGCAGCGACGACCCGTGGATCTCCAGCCACCTCGAGCTGCGCGGCACCCAGGGCGAACTGCTGTCCGGCTACGGCTGGGTGTTCCCGCTCTCCGACGGCGAGGTGAACATCGGCGTCGGCACGCTGGCCACCGCGAAGCGGCCGGCCGGGGTGCAGCTCAAGCCGCTGCTGCAGTACTACACCGACAGCCGCCGCGAGGAGTGGCAGCTGACCGGCGACGTCCGGGCCCCCGCGTCGGCGCTGCTGCCGATGGGCGGGGCGGTGTCCGGGGTGGCCGGCCGCAACTGGGCGCTGGTGGGCGACGCCGCCGGCTGCGTGAACCCGCTCAACGGCGAGGGGATCGACTACGGCATGGAGACCGGCCGCACCCTGGCCGGCCTGCTCGACGAGGACGACTGGACGCTGGCGTGGCCGGCGACCCTGCGCCGGCACTACGGCGAGGCGTTCTCCATCGCCCGCCGGCTGGCCGGCCTGCTCACCGTGCCCCGGCTGCTGCCCGCGGCCGGCCCGGTCGGCATGCGGTCGCGGGCGTTGATGACCGTGGCGCTGCGGGTGATGGGCAACCTGGTGACCGAGTCCGACCGCGACGTGGTCGCCCGGGCGTGGCGGCTGGCCGGCCGGCTCAGCGTGCGGCTGGACGACCGGCCGCCCTTCCCCGCCGCGGACCTGCGCGCCGGGTGACCCCGGCGCGCAGGCCCGCGGATCAGCCGGCCTCCACGTCGTAGCGGTCGGCCATCATCACCTTGTCCCACACCGCGACGAAGTCGCGCACGAACCGCTTCTCGCCGCCGGCCGAGCCGTAGACCTCGGCGACCGCGCGCAGCTGCGCGTTGGCGCCGAAGACCAGGTCGTCGCGGGTGGCCTCGTGCCGTTGCTCGCCGGACTCCCGGTCGTCCAGGGCGAACCGCAGGCCGGTGTCGTCGAGGGTGCGCCACTGCAGGTCGGGGTCCAGGACCGTGGTGAAGAAGTCGGTGGACAGCGTGCCGACCCGGTCGGTGAAGGTGGCCGAGCCGTCGTGGTTGCAGCCCAGCGCGCGCAGCCCGCCGGTCAGCGCCACCCACTCCGGTGCGCTGAGCCCGAGCAGGTCGGCCTTGTCCAGGAACAGCTGCTCCGGCGACACCGCGGTGACCTGGGTCAGGTCGGCCTGGGTGTAGTTGCGGAACCCGTCGGACAGCGGCGCCAGCCACTCGAAGGTGGGGACGTCGGTCTGCTCCTGCGTGGCGTCGACCCGGCCGCCGGTGAAGGGCACCTCGACGTCGTGCCCGGCCGCGCGGGCGGCGTCCTCGACCGCGACGCACCCGGCCAGCACGATCGTGTCGGCCAGGCTCGCCCCGCCCTGCTCGGCCACCCCGCGCAGCGCCTGCACCACCGGCACCGTGCGGCGGTTGACCACCCAGTCCTTCTGCGGGGCCAGCGCCAGCCGCGCACCGTTGGCCCCGCCGCGCTTGTCGCTGTCGCGGTAGGTGACCGCGGAGGAGAAGGCGGTGTAGGCCAGGTCCGACGTGGACAGCCCGGTGGCGCGGATGGCCTCCCTGAGCCGGGCGGTGCCGGCGGCGTCCAGCGGGGCGTGCACCGGCGCGGGCAGCGGGTCCTGCCAGGGCAGGTCCTCAGCCGGCACCTCCGGCCCCAGGTAGCGCGCCTTGGGGCCCATGTCGCGGTGGGTGAGCTTGTACCAGGCCTTCGAGAAGGCCAGCGTGAACGCGTCGAAGTCGGCCAGGAACCGCTCGCAGACCTCCCGGTAGACCGGGTCGACCTTCAGCGCGATGTCGCTGGTCATCATCATCAGCGGGTGCTCGACGCCGTCGCGGTGCGCGTCGGGCGTGCGCGGGGCGGTGGGGTCGACCGGCGTCCACTGCAGGGCGCCGGCGGGCGAGCGGGTCTGCTCCCACTCGAACCGGAAGAGGTTCTCCAGGTAGTCGTTGTCCCACGTCGTCGGGTTCGGGGTCCAGGACCCCTCGATGCCGTTGGTCATCGTGTCCGCGCCGTTGCCCGCGCCCTCGGGGTTGTGCCAGCCCAGGCCCATGGCCTCCATCGGGGCGTTCTCCGGCGGCGGGCCGATGCGGTCGGCGGCCACCGCGCCGTGGCTCTTGCCGAAGGCGTGCCCGCCGGCGATCAGCGCGACGGTCTCCTCGTCGTCCATGGCCATCCGGCCGAAGGTGATGCGGATGTCGACCGCGGAGGCGGCCGGGTCGCCGTTGGCCTCCGGGCCCTCGGGGTTGACGTAGATCAGCGCCTGGTGCGAGGCGGCCAGCGGCTGCTGCAGCTGGTAGTCGGCGTCCCCGGGCGTGCCGGTCCAGCGCAGGTCGCGGTCGACCATGTCGTCGTAGGAGCTGGGCGCGGTCATGTCGATGTGCTCGGGGCCCCAGTACGTGGCGTCGTCGGCCTCCCAGGCGTCGCGCCGTCCGCCGGCGAACCCGTAGGTCGGGAAGCCCATGATCTCCAGCGCACAGTTGCCGGTGAGCACCATCAGGTCGGCCCACGAGATCGCGACGCCGTACTTCTGCTTGATCGGCCAGAGCAGCCGGCGCGACTTGTCGGTGTTGCCGTTGTCCCACCAGCTGCTGATCGGGGCGAAGCGCTGCATGGCCTGCCCGGCGCCGCCGCGGCCGTCGGCGATGCGGTAGGTGCCGGCCGAGTGCCAGGCCATCCGGATCATCTGCGGGCCGTAGTTGCCGTAGTCCGAGGGCCACCAGGGGACCGAGGTGGTCAGGAACTGCTTGATCTCGTCCTTGAGCGCGGGCAGGTCGACCGTGGCGAAGGCCTCGGCGTAGTCCTCGTCGGAGAGCGGGTTGGCCGCCGCGCCGTCGCGGTGCAGCTGCTCGACCCGCAGCCGGTGCGGGTACCAGTCCGACAGGGTGGGGGACGAGCCCTGCGCCCCGCCGAGGGCGTCGCCGCCGAACGGGCACTTCCCTGCGAGGACGTCGTCGTAGTCCTGGTACTGCGTCATCTGGTTGCCCTCTCCTCGAGCGCCGCGGCGAGGTCCCGCGGTCCGGCTCGATCGTGCGGGTTGCCCCCGGGTCCCGCGACGGGACGACCGCGTCTCGACACGCCGGTACGGTCCGGTGCGGGCTACTGCGTGATGCGTTGTACTGTGCAGCGCACACACAGGAGGAGGGCGGATGGACACCACCCAGTTGCTCAAGGGCGTGCTGGACCTCGCGGTGCTGGCGGTGCTGGACGGCGAGGACGGCTACGGCTACGACGTCGTCCGGCGGCTGCGGGCCGCGGGCCTGGAGGACGTCGGCGACGCGTCGGTCTACGGCACCCTGCGCCGGCTCTACGCCGCCGGGCACCTGACCTCCTACGTGGTGCCCTCCGTGGAGGGCCCGCACCGCAAGTACTACGGCCTCAACCCCTCCGGGCGGGCCGAGCTCACCACCTCGACCAAGACCTGGACGGGGTTCGCGGACACGATGGCGGCGCTGCTCGCCGGGGAGCAGGTGGCGGCATGAGCGCACCCACGTCGACCGACCCGGAGGTCGCGGCCTACGCCCGGCAGGTCCGCGAGGCCCTCGCCGACGTGCCGGCGGCCCGGCTGGAGGAGCTGCTGGAGGACCTCGAGGAGCACCTGGTCGAGGTGGCCTCGGAGACCCCCGGCCCGCTGGACGAGCGGCTGGGGACGCCGGCGGCCTACGCCGCGGAGCTGCGCCGCGCGGCGGACCTCCCCGAGCCCGCGGCGGTGACCCAGCGGGGCCGGCGCGGGGTCCGGGAGCGGCTGCAGGAGCGCTGGGGCGACCACGCCGCCGTCGTCGCCGTCCGCGACTTCCTCCCCGAGCTGCGGCCGGCCTGGTGGGTGGTCCGCGGCTGGGCCGCCGTCGCCGCGGTCGAGGCCGTCGTCCTGGGGCAGGTCGGCGTCCCGCTGCCCACCCTCGGCCTGGGCCCGGTCGGCTGGGTCGTCACCGGGGCGGCCGTCGCGTGGTCGGTGCGCACCGGCCTGCGGGCCCGGGCAGCCGGGACACCGCTGACCCACGCGAGCGGCTTCCTCAACGTCGGGCTGGCGCTGTGCGCGCTGGTGGCGGTCATCGGGCTGGCGGGCCAGCGCACCGGCCCCGAGTACTACCCGGCCGAGGTGTCCTACGACTCCGGGCCCACCACGCTGACCCACGAGGACGGCACGCCGATCACCAACATCGTCCCGTACGGCCCCGACGGCACCCCGCTGACCGGCGTGCTGCTCTACGACCAGGACGGCCGCCCGATCGACAACCTGTCGGACTGGACCGGCGACGGCACGGTCGTCGAGCCGCAGGTCTCGGTGCCCGCGCAGCCGGCCAACGCCTACCCGCAGGCCCAGGTCGTCACCGGCTACGACGAGTACGGCAACGAGGTCGACGAGGTCTTCCCGGCGCCGGCCCCCTCGGCCGCGCCGACCCCCTAGACGAAGGGGGAGTTGTAGATCGCGAAGTACACGGCGATGTAGTGGCAGGCCGCGGCCACGATCGTCATCGCGTGGAAGACCTCGTGGTAGCCGAAGACGCCGGGCCACGGGTTGGGCTTCTTGGTCGCGTAGGCGATCGCGCCGACCGAGTAGAGCAGCCCGCCCGCGGCCAGCAGCACCATCGCGGTGACCCCGGCGAGGGTGAGGATGTCGACCAGCACGAACACCGCCACCCAGCCCAGCGCCAGGTAGATCGGTACGCCCAGCCAGCGCGGCGCGGTGGGCCAGGCCATCTTGAGCGCCACCCCGGCCAGCGCGCCGGCCCAGACCACGCCGAAGATCCACCAGTTCGTCGGGTAGGGCACCGCCAGCGCGGCGAAGGGCGTGTAGGTGCCCGCGATGAACAGGAAGATCATCGAGTGGTCGAGCCGCTTCATCAGCTTCCAGCCGCGCGGTGACCACCGGCGCCGGTGGTAGGCGGCGGAGATGCCGAACAGGCCGAGGATGGTCACGCAGTAGATCGACACCGGCAGCCCGGCGCGCACCCCGCCCTCGACCCAGGCCAGGGGGATGAGCACGGCACCGGCGACCACGGCGCCGAAGCTGGCGAACAGGTGCAGCCAGCCGCGCAACCGGGGGCGGGTGTCGGGGTGGTCGAAGTCGGGGTCGCGGTAGTCGGCGACGGTCCACTCGTCGGTGCGGACGGCGCCGACCTGCTCGCCCTCCTCGCGCACGGCGGCCTGCGCCTGGCCGGGCGGGGCCTCGAGCAGAGCCCCGTCCGAGGACACCTCGACGGTCTCCGACGGTCGGTGGGGAAGGCTCATGCGCCGAGGCTACGGCGGTGGCGGGGGGAGCGGCAGGCCGTGCTGCTGTGGGACGCCTGGGACCGGTGTGAGGTCGCTCGCCGTGCGGCCTCCCGCCGGCGCACACCCGGCACCTAGGGTGGACGGTCGTGGGGGCACGCGAGCAGGTGCGCGAGGTGCTGACGGCGCTCTACGAGCGCCGCCTGGTCGCCCGGCTCGACCGCGCCGCCGCGCCCCGGCACGTCGGGGTGATCGTCGACGGCAACCGCCGCTGGGCCCGCTCCATCGGGCTGGACGACGTCAACGACGGCCACCGGCGCGGCGCGGACAAGATCGCCGACTTCCTGGGCTGGTGCGACGAGACCGGCGTCGAGGTGGTCACGCTGTTCCTGCTGTCCACCGACAACCTGGCCCGGCCCGAGCCCGAGCTCACCCCCCTGCTGCGCATCATCGAGGGCGTCGCCGTCGACCTGGCCGGCCCCGACCGCCGCTGGCAGCTCAACGCGGTGGGCGCCCTGGGCCTGCTGCCGGCCGAGACCGCCGCGGTGCTCAAGCAGGCCGAGGAGGACACCCGCGGCCGCGCGGGCGCCACGGTCAACCTCGCCGTCGGGTACGGCGGGCGGCGCGAGATCGCCGACGCCGTCCGGTCGCTGCTGGCCTCCCACGCCGAGCGGGGGACGACGCTGCCCGAGCTGGTGGAGGTCCTCGACGTCGAGCACATCGCCGAGCACCTCTACACCCGCGGCCAGCCCGACCCCGACCTGGTGATCCGCACCAGCGGCGAGCAGCGGCTGTCGGGCTTCCTGCTGTGGCAGACCGCGCACTCGGAGTTCTACTTCACCGACGTCTACTGGCCGGAGTTCCGCCGGGTCGACTTCCTGCGGGCGCTGCGCGACTACGCCGCCCGGCAGCGCCGCTTCGGCGGTTGACACGCGGTCGGGCGCGACCACCGGCCCGGCTGCGAGACTGGCCGCCATGGTCAACGGCGCGGTCGACGTCCCCCTGGAGTACGTGCGGCTGGGGCTGCGGTTCGACCGGCTCGAGGCGGGCTTCGTCGACGCCTACACCGGCGACCGCCGGATCCGGGCCGCGGTGGCCGACGAGCCCGCGCCCACGCCGGAGAAGCTGCGCGACCAGGCCCGCGGGCTGCTGCGCGAGCTGGACTCCAGCGACCTGCCGGCCGACCGGGTCGCCCACCTGCGCGGCCAGCTGACCGCCCTGGAGTGCACCGCCCGGAAGATGGGGGACGAGCCGGTCGGCTACCGCGAGGAGGTCCGGGCCTACTTCCAGGTCGACGTGACCCTGGGGGACGAGGCGTCCTACGCCGCCGCGCACGCCGCCCTCGAGGAGCTGCTGCCGGGGTCGGGGACGCTGGCCGAGCGCTACGCCCAGCACCGCCGGCGGGAGGAGTGCCCGCCCGCCAAGCTGGAGGAGGCGGTGCACGCGCTGTCCAGCGCGCTGCGGGACCGGGTGCGCAGCTCCTACGGCCTGCCCGACGTCGAGACCGTCGCCTACGAGGTCGTCACCGACAAGCCGTGGTCGGGCTTCAACTACTACGCCGGCGACTACCGGTCGCGGGTGGCGATCAACGCCGACCTGCCGCACCGCACCAGCCAGCTGCCGCACCTGGTCGCCCACGAGTCCTACCCCGGCCACCACACCGAGCACTGCCGCAAGGAGATGGGCCTGGTCGAGCGGGACCGGCACCTGGAGCACACCGTCTTCCTGGTCAACACCCCGGAGTGCCTGATGGCCGAGGGCCTGGCCGACCTCGGCCTGGAGGCCGCGGTCGGCGACGGGTGGGGCCCGTGGGCGGCCGAGGTGCTGGCCGACCTGGGCCTGCGGCTGGACGGCGAGCTGGCCGAGCGGCTGGCCGCGGCGGCGGCGCCGCTGAACCGGGTCCGGCAGGACGCCGCGATCATGCTGCACGACCAGGGTGCCTCCGCCGACGACGTGGTGGCGCACCTGCAGCGCTGGTCGCTGGTCAGCCACGACCGCGCGGTGCAGCAGCTGCGCTTCCTCACCCACCCGCTGTGGCGGGCCTACATCACCACCTACGTCGAGGGCTACGACCTGCTGGCCGGCTGGCTGCGGGCCCGCCCGGCCGGGCAGCCGGTGGCCGACCGGTTCCTCCGGCTGCTCGACGAGCCGCTGACCCCGGCGCGCATCGCCGAGGAGGCACCGGCGTGAGGCGCACGGCCCGGGAGAAGCGGGCGCTGGGCCTGTTCACCGCGGTCTGCCTGCTGGTGTTCCTCGTCGTCCTGCTGGTGTGGGTGGGGGACCCGGCGCTGCAGTGGCCGGTGCTCCTGGTGCCGGTCCTGTGGGCCGGAATTGCGCTACGACGGCGTCGCGGATCCCTCTAGGCTGCGCGGCGTGATCCACGCCCGCGGGCTGTCCCGCACGTTCCGCAAGAAGCGCGGCAAGCAGACCACCGAGGTGGTCGCCGTCGCCGGGGTCGACCTCGACGTCGAGGCCGGCGAGATCGTCGGCTTCCTGGGCCCGAACGGGGCCGGCAAGACCACCACCATGCGCATGCTGACCACGCTGCTGGCCCCCACCGCGGGGACGGCGACCGTGGCCGGCTGCGACCTGCTCACCGACCCGGTCGGCGTGCGGCGCCGGATCGGCTACGTCTCCCAGGCCGGGTCCACCGCGCCGGAGAACCGGGCGGGGGAGGAGCTGGTCAGCCACGCCCGGCTCTACGGCGTGAGCACCGCCGAGGCCACCGAGCGCGGCAAGCAGCTGTTCGCCGAGCTCGACCTCGACGGCCTGTGGGAGCGCCAGCCCAAGGCCATGTCCGGTGGCCAGCGGCGCCGCCTGGACATCGCGATGGGCCTGGTGCACGTCCCCGGGCTGGTGTTCCTCGACGAGCCCACCACCGGCCTGGACCCGCAGGCCCGGGCCAACCTGTGGCAGCACATCGAGGGCCTGCGCAGCGAGCGCGGCACCACCGTCTTCCTCACCACGCACTACCTGGACGAGGCCGACGCGCTCTGCGACCGGGTGCTGGTCATCGACAAGGGCACGATCGTCGCCTCCGGGACGCCCGACGAGCTGAAGAGCTCCGTCGGCGGCGACCTGCTCACCGTCACCTCGCCGCGGGCCGGCGACATCGCCGCCCGGATGGGCGGGCTGCCCGGCGCCGAGGCGCCCACCGTGGACGGCGACCGGGTCAGCTGCCGGGTCCCCGCCGGCGGCGCCGCGCTGGTCACCCTGCTGCGCGACCTGGACGCCGCCGGCATCGAGGTCGACGGCGTGGAGAGCCGCCGGCCCAGCCTGGACGACGTCTTCCTGACCGTCACCGGCCGCTCGCTGCGCGACGGGGAGCACCAGCCGGCCACCGAGACCGAGGAGGCCCCGGCGTGAGCACGCTGGTCCGCGACACCGGCACGATCTTCCGGCGGGCGATGCGCACCTCGCTGCGCAACCCGGCGTGGCTGGTCATCAGCCTCATGCAGCCGGTGCTGTACATCGTGCTCTTCGGCCCCCTGCTCGAGCCGATCGCCGGGCAGCTGGGCGGCGCCAACGCCTACCAGGTCTTCGTGCCCGGCATCCTCGTGCAGCTGGGCCTGTTCGGCACCGCCTTCGTCGGCTTCAGCCTGATCGCCGAGTACCGCGCCGGGGTGATCGAGAGCCAGCGGGTCAGCCCGGCACCGCGGGCGGCGCTGCTGCTGGGCCGGGTGCTGCGCGACGTGCTGGTGCTCGCCGTCCAGGGCGTGGTGCTGGTGCTGGTCGCCGTCCCGTTCGGCCTGGACGCCTCCGTCGGCGGGGTCGCGCTGACCATCGCGCTGGTCGCCGTCCTCGGCGGGTCGCTGGCGGCGGTCTCCTACGCGCTGGCGCTCACGCTCAAGAGCGAGGACGCCTTCGCGCCGCTGCTCAACGTGGTGCTGTTCCCCATCCTGCTGCTGTCGGGGATCCTGCTGCCGATGACGCTGGCCCCGGGGTGGCTGCAGACGGTGTCCGACGTCGTCCCGTTCAAGCACATCGTCGACGGCGCCCGCGCACTGTTCGCCGGTGACTTCGGCGCCCCCGACGTCGGCTGGGGCCTGCTGTTCACCGTCGTCCTCGCGGCGCTGGGTGCCTGGTACGGGACCTCGCAGTTCCGCAAGGAGAGTGGCTGAACAACTCCTCCGGGGGAGGCGGTGTGTCCCGTCACGCGCAGGACACCTCCGGCCCGTAGCGTTCCCGGTGTCAGGGGAGCCCGCCTCCCCGGACACGGGAGGCCCGGTTGGTCCGCTGCTCGCAGTCGAACCAGGGGGCCGGTTCGCGGCCCCTGCGCCGGGACCCGGTCACCTTCGATGCGGGGCGCGTCCTGCGCCTCCTGGGAGTCGACTCGTGAGCACCCGCCGCACGTTCGTCCTCGACACCTCCGTCCTGCTGTCCGACCCGGGCGCCCTGGCCCGGTTCGGGGAGCACGACGTCGTCGTCCCCCTCGTCGTCATCGGCGAGCTGGAGGAGAAGCGGCACCACCCCGAGCTGGGGTGGTTCGCCCGCCAGACCCTGCGCACGCTCGACGACCTGCGGGTGCAGCACGGCCGGCTCGACGCCCCCGTCCCGGTGGGCGACGAGGGCGGCACGCTGCACGTCGAGCTGAACCACTCCGACTCCTCGGTGCTGCCGGCCGGGTTCCGCAACGACAGCAACGACAGCCGGATCATGGTGGTCGCGCTCAACCTGCGGGCCGAGGGCCGCGACGTCTGCCTGGTCACCAAGGACGTGCCGCTGCGGGTCAAGGCCGCCGCCGTCGGTCTGGAGACCGACGAGTACCGGGGGCTGGGGGCGGTCGACCAGGGGTGGACCGGGATGGCCGAGCTGTCGCTGTCCGACGAGGAGATCTCCGGGCTCTACGAGACCGGGACGGCGTTCCTGCCCGCCGCGGCCGAGCTGCCCACGCACACCGGGCTGGTGCTGCTGTCCTCCCGCGGGTCGGCGCTGGGCCGGGTGACCGCGGACAAGCACGTCAAGCTGGTGCGCGGGGACCGTGAGGCGTTCGGGCTGCACGGCCGGTCGGCCGAGCAGCGGGTCGCGCTGGACCTGCTGCTGGACCCCGAGGTCGGCATCGTGTCGATGGGCGGGCGCGCCGGGACCGGGAAGTCGGCGCTGGCGCTGTGCGCCGGCCTGGAGTCGGTGATGGAGCGCCGCGCGCACAAGAAGGTCGTCATCTTCCGGCCGCTGTACGCCGTCGGCGGCCAGGAGCTGGGCTACCTGCCCGGGTCCGAGGGCGAGAAGATGGCGCCCTGGGCGCAGGCGGTCTTCGACACCCTCGGCGCGCTGGTCAGCGGCGACGTGCTCACCGAGGTGCTCGACCGCGGGCTGATCGAGGTGCTGCCGCTGACCCACATCCGTGGCCGCTCGCTGCACGACTCCTTCGTCGTGGTGGACGAGGCGCAGTCGCTGGAGCGCGGGGTGCTGCTCACCGTGCTGTCCCGGCTGGGCACCAACTCCCGGGTGGTGCTCACCCACGACGTGGCGCAGCGGGACAACCTGCGGGTCGGCCGGCACGACGGCGTCACCGCGGTGATCGAGGCGCTCAAGGGCCACCCACTGTTCGCCCACGTCACGCTGACCCGTTCGGAGCGCTCGCCGATCGCCGCGCTGGTCACCGAGATGCTGGAGGACATCCCGCTCTGAGGTCGGGCCGGGCCCGCCGCCGCGTCAGGCGTCGGCGGGTCCGGCGTCCTCGGCCACCGGGTGCGGGCGCCGGCGTGCCCTGGGCTCGGGCTTGGGCGCCGGGAACACCGCGCGCAGCACGGAACTGGCCACCCAGCCGGCCACCAGGCACCACGGCAGCCGCGCCACCACGACGTCGGTGTCCAGCGTGCCCACCGCACCCAGCAGGAGGACCGGGACGGCGAAGAGCGCCGCTGCGCCGAGGACGTCCCAGCGCAGCGGGCTCACGGCCGACCGGCCAGCCGCTCGCAGAGCAGGGCCGCCCACCGGTGCGGGGTGGCCCGGGCGCCGTCGACGACGGCCACCGGCACGGGCAGGCCGTCCAGCAGCGTGGCCGGGTCGGGGGCGGCGTCGGTGTCGGTGACGACGACGGCGTCCACGCGGGGCAGCCCGGCGAGCCAGGTGCGCAGGGCGCCGGGCGTGCGGGTGGCGTCGAGCACGCCCCAGACCGCGGTGGCCGACCACGCCTGCAGCATCTGCGCCGCCCACGCACCGCCGGCGTCCCCGAGGGGCACGTCGACCGCCACGACGGTCGGGACGTCGGCCCCGGCGGCCAGCGCCCGGCGGTCCGCGGCCGCGGCGGCACCGGCGACCTGCACGTCGGCGGGCACCAGGCCGGCCAGCGCGCCGCGGGTGCACCACTGCACGCGCGCCGGGTCCAGCCGCAGCGCGACGGCCAGCGCCCGCGCGGCGGTCAGCGCCTCGGCGCCGGGGCCGACGACGACGAGCACGTCCCCGGGCTCCGAGGGCATCGCCGGGGCGGCGGGCAGGGCCCGGCCCAGCGCCGACGCCAGCGCGGCGAAGGTCCCGCGGCGGGAGGCGTCGGCGGCGAAGTCGGCGCCGAGCAGCGCGGCCGGGACGCCGAGCGCGGCCAGGCCGGCCGTGCTGCTGTCGGCGGGGGAGGCGTCGTCGGTGACCGGGACCAGGTGGGTGATGGTGGCCCAGCGGTCGCCGCCGTCGCCCCGGGTGCCGCGCATGCGGGTCGAGGGGTGCGGCGGCAACGAGCGGGAGCGGCCCGAGGGTGCCGGGACCGGCGGGCGGTGGCCGCGCACCCGCGGCACCGACGACGGCACGCCCGCGGCCAGGCCCGGGAGCACGGTGGTGGCGTCGGCGGTCATCGGCAGGTCGGTCGCCGTGCGGGCGAGCTCCTCGGCCATGCCGGCGGCCATCTCGTGCGCCATCTCCTGCACCAGCAGCTCGGGGACCTCGGGCGCCTCGGCGGGCACCGGGGCGGCGAAGTCGCTGTCGGCCACGGCCTGCAGCACGTCGAGGAAGCCCGAGGTCGCCTCGGACGGGTCCTCCAGCGCGGTCAGCCGCGCCGCGCCGACCGCCGGCATCTCGACCTGGGTCGGCGCGGTGCGGTGCCGGCCCGCGCTGTCGGCGCGACGGCGCCGCGGGGAGACCGCACCGCCGGCCAGCGCGGCGGCGCGCAGCGCCTCCAGCGGGTCGGCCTGCGCGGCGCGCGGGGTGGACCGGGTGCCGCCGAAGAGGACCTCGTCGTACCGCGACCCGGCCGGGAAGCCCGGCGGCGGGACGTCGACGAGCTCGCCCTCGACCGGCTCGCCGACCGGGGGCGCGGCCGGGACCTCGGCGGCCAGGCCCCGGTGGCGGCCGCCGTCGGCGACGGCCGCGACCTCGGTGACGACCTCGACGGGACGGTGCACGGGGGTGCCCCAGAGCGGGTCGACCTCCGGTGCGGGGGCCACCTCGGCGGCGACCGGGACGACGACACCGGCGCGGGCCAGCTCGGCGGCGGCGCGGCGCTCGGCGCGGGTGCGCCGGCGGCCCGCGGCGGCCTCCTCGACCTCCCGCGCGGTGCGGGCGGCCAGCTCCTGCTCGGCCACCGCATGCCGGGCGGCGCGGGCGGCCTCGTCGGCGGCCCGCTGCTCGGCGGCCACGCGGGCGGCCTCGTCCCGCTCGGTGGCGGCCCGGACGGCGGCGACCCGCTCGGCCTCCACGCGCGCGGCCTCGGCCTGCTCGGCGGCGATGCGCTCGGCCTCGACTCGTGCGGCCTCGACCCGCTCGGCCTCGGCCCGCGCGGCCTCGGCCCGCTCGGCCTCGACCCGGGCGGCCTCGGCGGCGGCGCGCTCGGCCCGGACGCGGGCCGCCTCCGCGGCGCGCCTCTCGGCCTCGATGCGCTCGGCCTCGACTCGTGCGGCCTCGACTCGCTCGGCCTCGGCCCGCTCGGCCTCGATGCGCGCGGCCTCGACCCGGGCGGCCTCGGCGGCGGCGCGCTCGGCCTCGGTGCGGGCGGCCGCGGCGGCCCGCTCGGCCTCGGCGGCCAGCTCGGCCTCGGCGGCCAGCTCGGCCTCGACGGCACGGTGGGACGACGACGACGCGGCCGGGGGGACCGCCGGCAGGCTGCGCCGCGCCGGGGCCTGCTCCGCGACGGCCTCGGCCGGTCGGTCGGCGGGCACGACGGGGGCGGCGGCCGGCGTCGCGGCGGCCAGCACGGACCGCAGGCGCGCGGCCCGCTCCTTGAGAGACGGCTCGGCCACCGCGGCGGCCGGGGTGGCGGGCGCCGCCGGGGCAGCGGCCAGCTCCGGGTCGACGAAGTCGTCGAGCAGGTCGGGCGCGGGCCCGGTGGGGGCGACCTGGCGCTCGGCGAGCTCACCGGCAGCCCGGATGGCTGCTTCCCGCAGCTGCGCGGCGGCCGCGCGGGCCGACGTCACCCGGGTCGGCGCCGGGGCGGGGGCCTCCGCAGGGGCCGTCGTGGCGGTCTCAGCCGGGGTCTCCGCGGGGGTCCGGGCGGCGGGCGGGCTCGCGACCGGGGCGGCCGCCGGCGACGGGGGACGCCGGGCGGCGGCGGGGCGACCGGGCCGCGGCGCGAGCTCGATGACGGTGGTCGCGTCCCACTCCGGCTGGGCGGTGACGACCGGGGCGGGCTCAGGGGCGGGGACGACCTCGGCGGCGCGGGCCTCCCGGGCTGCGCGGCGGGCCTCGGCGCGGGCCCGGGCGGCGGCCCGGCGCTCCTCGGGGGTGCGGGACGCGGTGCCGGTGACGGTCGCCGCGGCGGGCTCGGCCACGGGGGCCGGCTCGGCCGGGGCGTCGACCGGGGCCGGTCCGGCGGTCAGCGCGGGGGCGGCGGCCAGCTCGGCGGCCAGCACCTCCCGGCGGGTGGCGTCGGCACGGGCGGCGGCCACGGCCTGGGCCTCGGCCGCCAGCGCGGCGGCGCGCACGGCGGCGGCCCGGTCGGTGACGGGGTCGGCGGCGGGCCGGTCGGTGGCGGCCGGGACCGGCGCCTGGTCCTGCTCGGCGGCCACCCGCTGCTCCTCGTCCTGCTGCTCGGCGTCGGCCACGGCGGCCTCCACCTCGTCGTCCTGGGTCACCACGCGCATGAGGGCGGCGGCGAAGGGGGAGGGGGGCGCCTGCTCGTCGGCGGCCTCGGCCACCGGCTCCTCCGCCGCGGGCGCGCTGCGGGAGGTGCGCTCCCACGCGGGTGCGGCCGGCGCGGCGGGCTCCTCCTCGCGGCGGGTCGCGATCGGCCGCCGGCCGGGCCGGGCCGGCGCCTCGGCCGGTGCGGCGGCCTCGGCCGGACGACCGGCCGGGCGCGGGGTCCCGGCGGCGCGGGGGGCAGCGGTACGGGTAGCGGTACGGGGGGCGGGGGCGGCGGAGCGGGCCAGCGAGGCCGGGCTGTAGACGGCCACCCCGGCGTCGCCGGGCGACCCCAGCAGGTCGGCCAGCTCGTCGACCGGGTCGACGGCGGGGATGGCGCCGGTGGGGGTCTCGTCGGCGCTGCGCTGGGCGTCGCGGACCTGCAGGGCGACCTCGAGCAGGTCGTCCACGGACAGCCCGGCGGCGGGCCAGCGGGCCATCACGTCGGCCTGGGACAGCCCGGCGGCCGGCACCTCGGCGACCACGACGGGGGTGGCGGCGCGGGCCGGGGCGACCTGCGGCCCGGACGCCTTGGCGCCCTTGGCGGTCTTGGTGGTGGTGGCCTTGGCGGCCGCGGGCCTGCCGCCGGCCGGGCGGGCCGGGGCGGCCTTCACCCCGGGCTTGGCGGCGGCCTTCGCGGCGGGCCCGGCAGCCGACGGGGCGGGCGTCGCGGCCGCGTCGGTCCCCGCGGGCAGCACGACGTCGGCGACGTAGCGCTCCTGGCTGAAGAACCCGGCGACGCCGCCGCTGCGGATCCGGCGGACGCCGCGGATGCGCACGTCGGAGCCGTACTCCTCGCGCGCGGCGGCGATGGCCTCGTCACGGGTCGCCCCGGACGGCGGCTCAGGCAAGTGCGACGGCACCGTTCACCACTCCGATCGTCTCGATCTGGGCCGTGCGGGAGACCTCGGCGTAGGAGATGACCGTGCAACGGGCCACCACCTGCCGCATCAGCCGGGACAGCGCCGGGCGGACCTGCGGGGAGCAGACCAGCAGCGCGGTGATCCCCAGCTTCTCGGCGTCGTCCAGCAGGTCGCTGGCCCCGCGGGCCAGCGCGTCCACCATGCCGGCGTCCAGCGCCAGCACGGCACCCTGCTCGCCCTGCCGGACCGCGGACAGCAGCCGCTGCTCCAGGCCCGGGTCCAGGGTCATCACGTACAGCTTCTCGTCGGCGGTCACGTAGGGGTGGCTGATCGCCGGCCCCAGTGCCGCCCGGGCAGCCTCGACGAGGCTGTCGATGTCGGTGGCGGTCTTCGCCCGCAGCGACAGCGCCTCGAAGATCCGGACCAGGTCGCGGATCGAGACGCCCTCCTCCAGCAGCGCCTGCAGCACCTGCTGCACCTGGCCCAGCGACATCCCGCCGCCGGTCAGCTCCTCGACCACGACGGGGTGCGAGCGGCGGACCATCTCCAGCAGCAGCTTGACGTCCTCGCGGCCCAGCAGCTGGGCGGCGTTCTGACGGACGACCTCGGCCAGGTGGGTGGTGATGACCGAGGACCGGTCGACGACGGTCGCCCCGGCCATCTCGGCCTGCCGCTGCAGCTCGGCGGGCACCCACTTGGCGGCCAGGCCGAACACCGGCTCGCGGGTGGGCTTGCCGGGCAGGCCCTCCAGCGAGTCGCCGATGGCCAGCACGGTGCCCGCCGGCGACGTCCCCTTGGCGACGGGGACGCCGTTGAGCCAGACGACGTACTGGGAGGCGGGCAGGTCCAGGTTGTCGCGGGTGCGCACCAGCGGGATGACCAGGCCGGTGTCCATGGCGACCTTGCGGCGCAGCGCCTTGACCCGGTCCAGCAGGTCGCCGCCGCGGGCGGTGTCGACCAGCTCGACGAGGTCGAAGGCGACCTCGAGCTCCAGCGGGTCGACGCGCATCTTCTCGGCGATGGCCTCGGGGGAGTCCGGGGAGGGCTCGTCGGCGACCGGCGCGGCGGCGTCCTCGTCCTCGGGGACGACGTCCTTCACCCGGGAGGCCAGGAACAGGATGACCGCGCCGGTGACCAGGAACGGGATCTTGGGCAGGCCGGGCATCAGGGCCAGGGCCAGCATCGCGCCGCCGGCGATCCGCAACGGCTGCTTGGTGCGGCCGAGCTGGGCGATCATGTCCTGGCCGAGCTCGCCGTCGGCGGCCGACCGGGTGACCACGATGCCGGTGGCGGTCGACAGCAGCAGCGCCGGGACCATGGAGACCAGGCCGTCGCCGACGGCCAGCAGCGAGTAGGTGCTCACCGCGGTGCCGGCGTCCATGCCGTTCTGCACCATGCCGATGGTCAACCCGCCGATGAGGTTGACCAGCACGATGATGATCGCGGCGATGGCGTCGCCCTTGACGAACTTGCTGGCACCGTCCATCGAGCCGTAGAAGTCGGCCTCGGCGGTGACCTCGGCGCGGCGCTTGCGGGCCTGCGCCTCGGTGATCAGGCCGGCGTTGAGGTCGGCGTCGATGGCCATCTGCTTGCCGGGCATCGCGTCCAGGGTGAAGCGGGCACCCACCTCCGCCACGCGCTCGGCGCCCTTGGTGATGACCACGAACTGGATGACGACCAGGATGAGGAAGACCACCAGGCCGATGACCAGCGAGCCGCCGATGACGAAGTGGCCGAAGGCCTCGATGACCGCGCCGGCGTACCCGTCGGAGAGCACCAGCCGGGTGGAGGAGACGTTCAGCGCCAGCCGCAGCAGGGTGAAGATCAGGATCGCCGAGGGGAACACGGCGAAGTCCAGCGGCCGCTTGATCGACATCGAGACGAGCAGGATCAGCAGCGACGCGGCGATGTTCAGCCCGATGAGCAGGTCCAGCAGCATCGCCGGCATCGGCACCACGAGCATGAGGACGATCGCCACCACGCCGATGGGCACGGCTGCCGTCGTCCACTTCACGCAGGTCTACATCGGCAGCCCCGCGGGGGGCCGTGACCGCCCCGTCACGAGAAGGACCCCGTCGCAGGGGCATGCCGGAAGGGTTCTACGCCGCCGACACGCCGTCCACGGCCCCGGTGCCGCCGCCGGCGACGGGGGTGGCCCGGCGGCGGCCGGCCACCGGCAGGCCGGTGGTGTCCGGCGGGCTGAAGCCGGGCTGGTGCACCCCGCCGCGGATGCCGCGGGTGCCCAGCTGCATGACGAAGGCCAGCACCCGCGCCACGGCGGTGAACAGCTGCGGTGGCACCTCCTGGCCCAGGTCGCAGCTGCCGTGCAGCGCGCGGGCCAGCGGGACGTCGCGCACCTGGGGCACACCGTGCTCGGCGGCGAGCTCGCGCAGCCGGCGGGCCACCTCGCCCGAGCCCTTGGCGACCACCCGGGGCGCGCCGAAGGCCGGGGAGTACTTCAGCGCGACCGCGACGTGGGTGGGGTTGGTGAGCAGCACGTCGGCCGTGGTCACGTCGGTCATCATCCGGTTGCGGGCCTGGGCCATCATCACCGCGCGGCGGTGGCCCTTCACGTGCGGGTCACCCTCCTGCTGCTTGTGCTCCTGCTTGATCTCGTAGAGGCTCATCTTGAGCTTCTTCATGGTCTGCATCCGCACCACCAGGTAGTCCGCGACCGCGAGCACCAGGCCGGTCAGCGCGGCCACCCGGATCATCATCAGCGCCGAGTCGGTGAACACCGCGGCCACCGTGCCCAGCGGCATCGAGCCCGACGACGCCACCAGGCTCTGCGCGTCGTCGACGGTCATCAGGATGGCCACGCCGATGGCCACGGTCTTGATCAGCGCCTTGGCCGTCTCCCACGCTCCGTGGCCGCCGAACATGCGCTTGAGCCCGGGGAACGGGTTGAGCTTGGAGAAGCTGGGCTTGACCGGCTTGCTGGCGAACACGATGCCGCCCTGCGCGGCCGAGGACAGCACGCCCACCACCATGATCCCGGCCGCCAGCGGCAGCACCGCCATCAAGAAGGTCGTCAGGGCCTGGCCCAGCAGCCGGTGGATCGCCTCGAGGTCGGGCCGCTCGGCGACCTGGCCGATCTGCAGGAACAGCTGCCGGGCGCCGTCGAAGGACTTCCCGACCATCATCGGCAGCAGGAAGCTCGCCGCCACCGCCCCCAGCCACGTCCCCAGTTCCTGGGTGCGTGGGATCTGCCCTTCCTTGCGCGCCTTCTTGAGGCGCTGGGGTGTCGGTTTCTCGGTCTTCTCACCACCCGGACCGCTCTGGGCCACGGCGCTACCCCGCCCTCAGGGCGAGGAAGGCGCGGGTCGCGGCCTCCATCAGGGTGTCCAGCGCGGTGGGCAGCAGCGGGAAGGTCAGCCCGAGCATGAGCAGGGTGAGCATGATCTTGACCGGGAAGCCGAGGGAGAAGATGTTCATCTGCGGGGAGGCCCGCGACAGCAGACCCAGCGCCACGTCGGACAGCAGCAGCACCGCCACCAGCGGACCGGCGATCTGCAGCGCGGCCAGGAACATGGTGCTCATCGCGTGCACCACCGTCGGCCCGATCTGCTCGGCCGGCAGCACCGCCCCCAGCGGCAGGCCCTGGTAGGAGGTCCAGAGCCCGCGGACCAGCATGAGGTGCCCGCCGCTGGTGAACAGCAGCCCGATGGCCAAGAGGTTCTGCAGCCGGCCGATCGTCGAGGCGGTGCTCATCGACAGCGGGTCGTAGGCCGGCTGCAGGGAGAAGCCGCCGGTGACGTCGAGGATGTCGCCGGCCAGCTGGACGGCGGCGAAGAACAGCTGGACGACGAAGCCCAGGGCCGCGCCGATGACCACCTCGGTGAGGGCGGTCAGCACCAGGTAGCCCGTCGACAGCTGACCCAGCTGCGCCTCGACCTGGTGGAACACCACCAGCGCCAGGCACACCGACAGCGCGCCCTTCACCGTGGCCGGGATGGCCTTGGAGTTGAAGGGCGGGGCCAGCAGCACGAACCCGGCCGTGCGCGCGGTGGCCAGCAGCATGGCCGCGAGCGTGGCCTCGGAGACGTCGAGGTCCACGCGGTCAGCTCCGGCCGAGCAGCGCCGGCAGTGCGTCGAAGAGCTGGTGGGTGAAGGAGACCAGTTCCGAGAGCACCCAGTTGCCGGTGACCACCATGGCGATGGCGACCGCGATCAGCTTGGGCACGAACGACAGGGTCTGCTCCTGGATCTGCGTCGCCGCCTGGAACAGCGAGATCGCGAAGCCGACGAGCAGGGCGGTGAGCAGGATGGGGGCGGCCACCTTGGCGGCCACGATCATCGTCTGCACCGCGAGGTCGGTGATCTGGGCGTCGGACATCAGCCGCCGCCCGCGTAGGAGCCGACCAGCGCGGTGGTGATCAGCGCCCAGCCGTCGACGACGACGAACAGCAGCAGCTTGAACGGCAGCGAGACGATCACCGGCGGCACCATCATCATGCCCATCGCCATGAGCGCGGCGCTGACCAGCATGTCCAGCACCAGGAACGGGATGAAGACGACCAGCCCGATGATGAAGGCGCTCTTGAGCTCGCTGAGCACGAACGCCGGGACCAGGGTCAGCATGCTCACCGCGTCCTGGTTCGCCGGCATCTGCTCGCCCGACAGGCCCACCATCAGCTTGAGCTCGTCGCCGCGGGTGTTGGCCAGCAGGAAGTGCTTGAGCGGCTCGACGCCGGCGTCGTAGGCCTGCCCGATCGACATCGAGCCGTCCAGGTAGGGCTGGATCGCCAGGTGGTTGATGTCGGCGATCACCGGGCCCATCACGAACAGGGTCAGGAAGAACGCCAGCCCGGTGAGCACCTGGTTGGGCGGGGAGTTCTGCAGGCCCAGCGCGTTGCGGGTCAGCGAGAGCACCACGACGATCTTGGTGAACGAGGTGACCAGCAGCAGCATCGCCGGGGCGATCGACAGCACCGTGATCGCCAGGATCAGGGTGATGGCGCTGGACGGGCTGTTGCCCCCGATGTTGATGTCCAGCCCGCCGGTGGG
>Ga0325400_1000369_pt1 | contig 32096 bp, 14 predicted proteins | sample PopdelMetagenome_2_FD_205662 | JGI IMG/M metagenome (GOLD analysis project Ga0325400, IMG submission 205662) | Populus deltoides microbial communities from Bellville, Georgia, United States - Xylem-PdKOR-R1 | ecosystem: Host-associated > Plants > Phyllosphere > Stem > Wood/Secondary xylem...
AATAATAATAATAATAATATGGGAGAGAAGAAGAAGAATAGTGATGATAATAAAAATACTGATAATAGTTGTTGTAATAATAGTGATAATAACAATAGTAATAGCAACAACAATAATAATAGTGATGATGATTGTAGTGATAGTTGTTAAAATAGTAATAATATTAATGGGAATGCTGCTATTATTACAAATAACGATAATGTTATCAATAATTATGATAGTGGTGGTGATAATAATAATAATTGTCATAATGATAATAGCAATGGTTGTGATAGTGATTTTGTTCCTTATTTTTTGAATTACTATTTTTTTTAATTCTTTTGTAAGATTAGAATTTTTTTCTCAATTTCATCATTTAATATTTAATTTTCTAGGAAATGAAGTTCATGATTTTTCTAAATTGAGTGCTTCAAGTTTAATGACATGGATCAGAAGTTTAAAAAAGTTAACATATTTTTTTAAAAGACTTTATAATTTTTTTATTTTTAATCAGATTATTCCAGTCATATAATTTAGATCGCGAGTTTGACAGAATATTCCATGTTAGCTTAATCTTAATTAGTGTTTTTACATATTTTTCATGAACGGTTTTTTATATATATATTTTATTCATTTTCAGTATTTAAATATTATTTTTTATTTAAAAAATAATCTAACTCCACAGTGAAATGTAGGTGCAGAGGCTAGTGTACATCTATATAAATTGGGGATAGTGATATATTTCATGAATTCATGCACCACAAAAAAAAAAAAGTTTCCAAATATATGTTAGAACCACATTGATGTTATATTTTCTGTTTGTAAAAAAATTTTATGTCATAAAATTCTCACATATGAATTAATTTTAACATCAAATCATAATACATTTTGCTCTCATTTAGTAGTTTATGTCAACGAACCATCTCAACCCAGTAGCTTAAACTCTTAAATAAGATCCCAGGATATGAATTATTCTCTAACACACCCCCTCAATTGAAAGTTCTTTGGACTTGAAACTTGCACATGCCTATATTATCTTGTGCTTAATTTTTATCAAATAAATAGGGATGGTGAGATTCAAACTAGTGACCACTTGGTCATCAAGGCTCTGATACCATGTCAAAGAATCATCTCAACCTAATAGCTTAAGTTCTTAGATAAGGTTCAAAGATATGAATTATTTATATATAGAAGGAAAATTAAAAAAAAATCGTTGATTTCTTATTAAAATTATCCTTTATGATAGATTTAGGTTTATTTACGGAATAGCTTGACGATCACATGCAATTTGGATAGGATATTTTAATCATTATTAATATCTAATAGATGAAAGTGACATTGTCGAATATCTGAATACTTTTATAATAAAATTGATGAAAAAAATCAATTGATAATGGAGTACAAAACCTATAGTTTTAATAGTTTTATCGATAAAAATTTTTATTGGTATTTACACTTATATTGTATTGGTAAGTATTTTACCGATAGGCTAATGGATATAAACAGTCAATCGGAAAAACTCTTGTCGGTAATTTTTGGTCTATGAGTGAGTCAATCGGTAATAAATTTACCAATGAATTTACAGGTGGACAAAGCAAATCAAAAAAAATTTACTCATTTCATTACATCGGTATTTTTCTCGGGAAGTTTGCCTTATAACTAACAAAATATCATATGCAATTCCGTTGGTGTTTTTAATTGTCTGTTGGTATATCCGTCGGTAAATATAACATATTACCAACATATAGTATCATCTATAACTATATTGGAGAGTTAACAGTAGCAATGATATTTACAATAATTTTTTTTAATTCTCTAAAATATATCGATAGAAGTGTTCTATTAGTAACTCCATCTGTAATAATATAAGATATTTTAAATTATAATATATTACAAGGCCAGATTGAGAGGTTTCCCATTTAATTGCTATATTACTGGAAAGGGTAGGGTGATTTAGGATGTGTCTATAAAGATATCATGTACCAAATGATAATGACTTAATTTGGTGTCAGATTGATTTAATTAACTATATTATCCATAAACTAAATCTATAAAAAAAAAAGATATATAAAAAAAACATTTTATCAAACATTCACATTGTTAAACGGGACGTTGTGTTCTATCTATAGATTTTTTTGTTTATTAAACTGATTTATAAGTGATATGATATACGAGGTCATAAAATAATTTCTCTTTTAATAAATATTCTGGCACAAAACATCATTCCTAACTAAATCAATAAAAATAAATAAATATACAAAATCATGTGAAATGTATACATTATCTAGTAAAGTTTACTAAATTATTGTTCAGCACTAAGCTAAAAGTTAGATAAATTTTTTTTAACACTATGTAAAATATTTAGGTGATGTTAATGTTATAAAAAAAAAATTGTTCGAGGATTAATTTGATATGATCTAATTGATTTGATAAATCTAAAATCAACCCAGATAACCAGTAAAAACATAGTTTGACTCGAAATAAATATTTATTATGAGATTTTTTTTATAAATATTGAGACAACAATATATGAAATTGATTCGGTTGAACCCAGGTTGACTTTCCAATTCACATGTTGGGTTATAAAACTATGATAACCCTATAGAAAACAAATAAAAAAATTATAAAGCCTAATTTTCAATAAACCCAACATTGAAGGATGAAATTGAAAAAATAATGACCTAAGTCAATCTACCATACTTGTGACCTGAGTCATGAGACCGGGTGACCTAATAGAAAGAAAATTAAACAAACTTTGAATCCTAATTTCCAATCAACTCAGTGTTAAAATATAAAATTAAAAAAATATTCAATTAAAAAATGACTCGAATCAATCTGGGTTAACTCGTCGAACTTGTGACCCAATTCATGAGATAAGAATAACCTCATAGAAAACAAACCGAAACAAATCATGAAATATAATTCTCAATCAATTCAATATTGAAGGATGTAATTGAAAAATAAAAAAGTCAATTGAAAAAAGAGGAAAAAACTCGAGTCAACCGAGTTAACTCATCAAGCCCGTAATCTGGGTCGTGAGACTGGGATGGCTTCATAAAAAGTAAATTAAAAATAAATATGAATCACTCCTCAATAAATATAATATTGAAATACGAAACTAAAATTGAAAAAAAAAAGGAAAAAAACACTATTCTAATAAGTAGTTTTTTTTTTGTGAGGAGGGGTACAAAAAATCCCCTCCTCTTTAGTTTTTGTCAATATTAGATTGGTAACCTGCGCTACACCGCTAGCCGGTCCAATTTTTTTTAATGTACAAAATGGATACCTTGGTGGCAATAGTATTTTTAAAGAAGCAAGAAAAACCTTATGTTTGGGTCATTAACTTGACTAGATCTAATAAAATCATATAATTTAATAATTTGATTTAAATCATAAATGATGATAACATACGAACCATATAAAAAACATCTTGCTATAATTAATTAAAACAAATAAGTCATCAATATTATACCAAGAAAAAAAAGAAAGAAAAGATTGTTGAAAACTTATTGTCACTCCACTATTGACATCACCCACAGCCAGAAGAGTTTGTTGAAATGATTCAAACCTCTTTGCAAGAAATTGTACAACAACATCGAAAAAAAATCACATGAGTTGCAAGAGCAACGCCCCAGAAAATAAAACTGAACAAAATGAAAGGAAGTGAGCATCCACCTATATTCAATCAATTCTATTTAATTATAGAATCAATTTATTTTTTTTAAATAAATTTAACAAAGAAAAAAAATAAAAAGACATGATATAACTCAATTAAATATAAAAAACCAAAGGATAAAACAAAGGACCCAGAAAGCAAAAATAAAATAAAAAATAGCCCCATCTTTGATTAAATAAATGTTGAAAGATAAAATTAAAAAATATCGGGTTAAGAAAAATGATAAAACACCAAACTAATCCTAGGCAAATCCCCTAAAAATAGGTTAATTTTCAAAACTTGTTATCCGTAAAATTCTAGACACGGTCTTAATCAAGAAGTTTATGTCTAGATTAATTAAATGTTAAAGGATAAAATTGGGTAAAAAAAATATCAATCTAAAAAATTTTGCAAAGGAAAAAAAACAACAATAAAAAAATAAAGATGAAATCTAATAGGAAAAAAATGAAGGATGAAATCATAAAAGAAATTAATTCTAAAAATTATCTCAAATTATATAAATAGCAAGTAAAAGAATAGAGAACAAATTTGGCAAAGCAAGAAATTGATTAAGGATGCAATTGAAATAAAATTCTAATTTCATAAATTAATTCAAATAATAACTAAAAGATCAAGGACCAAATTAAAAAGTAAGATAAGTTCAGGGGTTGATATGAAAAATTGCAAAGCAGATGCAAACATCTAAAAAGGAAAAGGAAAGAAAGAAGAAAAAAAATGGTCTTCAATGCCAAAACAAAGATCTTTAGTGCCTATTTGAGAGTGTAGTTTTGGTTACTTTTCAAAATGTTTTTCATGCCGAAATGCATCAAAATAATATTTTTTTTAATTTTTAAAAAGTTATTTTTAAAATTAGCATATCAAAACTATTTAAAATATATATAAAATTAATTTTTAGTAAAAAAAATTTAAAAGTTTTTAAAAACATAGGCCGGTGCGTGTTTCCAAATGCTGCTTTAATGTGCACGCGCTTTCCATAAACAATAGAGGAAATGATGCGCTGAGACATGCGCATGTATGATGCATATATGATCTATAATCAAAACATAAAATAATAATAATAATAATAATTTTTAGTAAGAAAGATTTAAAATTTTTTAAAAACATAGGCTGGTACGAGTTTTCAAATACTGCTTTAATGTGCACGCGCTTACCAAGAACAATAGAGGAAATGATGCGCTGAGACATGCGCATGTATGATGCATATATGATCCATATACCATGTCTGTATTACTGTATAATATTTTTCGGTAGAAAACAACATTCACACAACCAATGCACAATACACGTGACACTCACGCGACCTTTCAGAGAGTGGTTATTAAAACTTTCACTAGGCATTTTATGCGGCCTTGTCTATCCCTCTCTTCTTTTCTACAGTCTTTTACAAGTCACAACTCCCCAGGTAACAACTACCTTTGCGAAAAACCAAAGACCCCGTTTCTCCACGTCATCACCATGAGTTGTCAGATCAAATGAACAAAGTTAATTCACACGCGTGAGCCTGCATGTGGGTCAAGGGGTAACAAGGGCCTGGTTTCCCGCCATCCTTCACGGGCCCAGAGTTAAACATGTAGAGCCATAATGCCATTACAAGGCAATGGAGGTCTTGCTTAAAAAAGGCGAGTCCATAATCAAAATTTACGTTGTTAATTATTTTTATATTTGTATTTTAAAAATATTTTTTATTTTAAATTAATTTTTTTAGAATTTTTAAATTTTTTTATATGTGATATCAAAAATAATTTTTAAAAAATAAAAAATATTATTTTAATATATTTCTAAATAAAAAACATTTTAAAAAACAATCTCTATCATATTTTCAATATTTTCTTTATTTTTAGTGGACAAGCAAGTTCTGCCCTTCTTTATGCATGTTCACGAAATGACCCGTGAAAAAAATATAATTGAAATTCACAAACAATTGTTTTTTCCCATTTCATTATAATAAAAAATCTCGTTTGAGAATATTGTTGTGGTTATTTTTCAAAGTACTTTTTATTTAAAAATATATTAAAATAATATTTTTTTATTTTTTAAAAATTATTTTTAATACGAGCATATCAAAATATCTGAAGATACTAAAAATATATTAATTTAAAGTAAAGAAAAGATGAAAAAATTTTAAATTCTTAACCACGGTGAGAAAAACATGCTCCTTTTTCCTTTTTCCTTTTTCCTTTTTCCTTAGCCATGCATGTTTCTCCTTTATAGATGCTGAGTGTACTATGATTTCTCCTTTATAGATGTTGAGTAACATCGGTCTCTTGCTTTTTTGTAATGCTAGAAAGTAGAAATCCTTTCTTGTCACCATGTGAAAAACAATGTGCGGAGCTCTCAAGATAAACAGAACCGGCTAACAGGCAAGACGATAGAACTGTCACGAACAACTCCCCCACTTGTTATCGTGCACAAAACCTAAAGCGCTAGCTAGAACGGGTTGGACCGCGTTCTTCAACATGCTTTTAATCACACCCCTCGGTCGAGCTCCAAGATAAATTGCTCCAAATAAATAAATAAATAAATTATTATCACTCCAATTAAAAAACTTGAGGTGGAAATACTATTTGTTAAGCTGCGGTCAGTGGTTATGGTAAATAGATTATCTTTAAGGTATTAATTACCTCTATTTTATTTAATGTAGAGTTAAGTAATATATTTTCATGATTCAGTAAAGTCTTAAAACTTAAAGACATTAATTTTTATAAGTTTTTTTTTAAATTTCTATTTTTTATATAAACGTAAATAGAAAATTTGTGGAGAAAAAAATAAAAAATACTTTCATATGGGTATTACTTTCACATAGTCTAAATTATCTGGATACACAAGTAATTCTAGTATGGATCATTAAAAAACAATTATAAAAATACTTGGTTCCTTGAAAAGAACTATGAATTTTGAATTAGTTTATAATAATTTTTCAATTATACTTTAAGATTACATTGATATTAGTTGGATAACTAGTGCAATTGATAATAAATCAACCTTTGGATGGGTGTTTATTTTAGGAGGTGGTGTTGTTTTTTAAGCTTTAAAGAAACAAATATGTATATCTTATTCTACAATAGAATCTGAGATTATAGTTCTAATAGCCACTAGTAAAAAGGTAGAATGATTGATAAATATATTATTGGATATTAAGTTATGACAACAACCGATGTTATCTATCTCTTTATACCATGATAGTCAAGCAATTATGTCTAGAGTATTTAATAAAATTTATAATGAAAAATCTAGACATATCAGCTTGGGACATGAATATATATGGCAATTAATTTTTTACAAGATAATCACCATTTTGTATATTAGATCTTACAATAATCTAATAGATCCTTTCCATAAAGGTTTCTCATGAGATTTAGTTAGAAGTACTTCTGCTAGTATTAGCTTAAAATCATTTAATTAAATTTACTAATAACAGATCAAACACAATTTTTACAAGTACTTTTGCTAATTAGGAGTTTCGTAGGTAATAATAACTTATTAATAAGAGTGATATATATTAATTTGTGTATGAACTCGAGATTTAAAAAATTAATACTCAAATTAAATAGGAGGATGAATTACTAAGACTCTTAATAAAATCTCCATGTATAAAGGAAAGTTCACCTATATGAACATAAAAAGTGGTGCCGCCTCCAAAAAAGTTTGGAAAATTTTATAAATATTCATGAATTCAAGAAGTAGCATAAAACCATATTAGTGCTAAAATAATGAACGCTAGGCAATGCGAGATGGAATAAATATTAAAATGATGGAAATGCAATGTAAGAGAAAGACACAATTCACTATGAGTTACAATAGTTACCCACAATGTTTTTTTCATGAATTCAAGAAGTAACATAAAACCATATTAGTGCTAAAATAATGAATGCTAGGCAATGCGAGATGGAATAAATATTAAAATGATGGAAATGCAATGTAAGAGAAAGACACAATCCACTATGAGTTACAATAATTACCCACAATGTTTTTTTTTCTTGAATTTTTTATTCTCAGATTAATCATTTAACATTAAGTTGAATTGGGATTAAGTTTGATGTTTTATTTTGGTTAAGTTATTATGGGACTTTCGTGATGTTAAGAATAAGTTTCGATATTAAGTTAATGCTTGATTTGGTAATACAAAATTTAATTTTATTGATTCAAACCAATTAAAATTTTAGGGGTTCAATTTCAAACTAAACCAAAATTTTTAAAATATTCTTTTAAATAAATTTTGATGTAAAGTTAATACTCGATTTTATAAAATAAAATTTAATTTTATTGGTTTAAACAAATCAAAACTTTAAGGATCTGGTTTCAAACTGAAACAAATATTTAATTTTTTTTTAAAATGTAATTATCCGAGCTTCCTAACTTTTTTTTTTGGAATTAATAAATTTATTATTATTTAGTAACATATATAATTCTACGTATAAAATTTTTAGTTTATAATTAAAAAGATCTTTAATGGTAAAATGAACATTAACAATACCCACACTTTTTTCACATTGAGAAAGGCAAAATCTCTATTTTGCAATGTAGTGCGAGGAATAAACCTAGTTTGATTTCCAAGTTTGAGAATATTATGAATCTTGTTGCTTGCAAATTCTTTTTTTATTTTTGAATTAGGGCTTACTTTAAGGTAATTTTTGTATACCCATGTTAACTTCTTTTTTTATCTCCAAAATTTTAAACAAGCTCACTCATATCTTAGATGGTAAAGAAATAATTTTTTAATATTTTTAGATTATTTTGATTTATTAAAAATAAAAATAAAATTTTATAAATAAAAAAATATTTAAAAAAACTAATTGTTATCGCATGACTAAACTCACCTGTATGTATGATCGGACATCTTTTCTCATAGTTTTTTTTTTTTTTTCTAAAATTTAAATTCAAAAAATAACTTAAATAACATTCTTGCGAGCCCTCGAAACATTAATGGCGAATGTCACACGTCAAAATTATACATACATAGGCATCTCATATATATATATTACGCGCCATTGCAGGGTTTCCCATGCATCCACAACAGAACACCCTTTCTAATTTAACCTAATCTAATACAATCTAATCTCAGCTTAATCATCTAACATCCATCCATCCGGCCCCATCGCCGTTTTTTCGTGCTTCAGACACTACCACGTGGCAGTCATGTCAGTGGACCCCACTGCCCACGGCCTCTGGTTATGGATACATTCGATGCTCTCTGCCCCAATATTTCCACCCCCTCACTCTCTCTCTTAATTATCCCTCCAGGTCCAGGCCAGTAGTCTCTGTCAAATTCCGGCCACCACCCTCTTTTTCTCTACGTTCATATATACCCCACCACCCCTTTCTCCCCCTTTACCTCATTCTTTTCTCCCCACTTTTCACTTCTCTATACACGTATCTTTTCAATATATTAGCTGTGCCACACTACTAAACTGTTTTTGTAGTCTCTTAAGCAGCTAGATACCCCCATTGTTAAATAATTTAGCTTTCTTTCTTTGTTTTTATAGTTTCTTGAATTGGTTTGTTGGGATACTGATGATTAATAAAGCTTTGTTATCAGCTAGTGGAGAGAACATGCTGCACTGTACAGACATGACAGTGCTTGATAGACAAAGGGCTCGTATCAAATGGCAACAAGAACAACAGCAGCATCAGGTTCAATTACCACAGCAAGAGATTAGTTATTTTAGTGAATTGAGTAGGGTGTTCCAGCAAGCTGGGTTTCACGAGGGTGGGTTAAGTGAGGTGGTGACCCGGTCTGTGAAACCTGACCCGGGTTTTGTGGATAATAGGTGGCACAATGATCATGTTGTGGGGTTTGGTGTTGGGCCTCCTTATACTAATGGGTTAGGTTTTGAGTTGAATTATGGTGCCATTTCTAGGACTTCTAGCTGCCCACCGGCGGTAGCCGCTGCGGCTACGGCTACTGCTACAGTGAGAGGTGCAGAGTCTGTTGTGTCAGATAAGATTAGTTCCGGGGTTGGCAGAGAGAGTTCCAAGAAGAGAAAGTTTGATAAGGTGCAAAATAACTCAAAGCTGTGTGTGTGTGTGTGTGTTTTTTTTTTGTATGTGATCACTGTTTCTTTGAAACCCTGTTGAAGAATCTTGATTTTTCAGCGTAAAATTGTTTCCGTTGTTTTTATTGCAATTTTGTTTAATTTGATATCAAAGCATTTTAAGCAAAGGATCTTCAAGTGATTCAATTGTTTGACTGGTTCTGTTAGAATAGTAAATGAAAGTGTTTTTTTTAATATTTTTTTTGGGGGGGGTGTGATCTATAGGTTGTTGCAGAAGAGGACACCAGGGACAAAAGGATCAAAGGACGTGCGGAGGAAGGGGAGTCAAACACCTCAGAGAAAAATAACAACAAAAGCAGTAGCAGCAATAACAACAGCAACAAAAACAATAACAGTAACAAAGACAATTCTGCCGAGACTTCGAAGGACAATTCCAAAGTAACTGAGGTTCAAAAGCCAGATTACATTCATGTCCGGGCACGTCGCGGTCAAGCTACCGACAGCCACAGCTTAGCTGAAAGAGTGAGTTGGAATTTTAATACTTTCTTTTTCCCTCTGCTCTGCAGATTTCACTTAGAAATCCTGCCTAATGTATTCATGTGTGTTGTGCAGGTGAGGAGAGAAAAAATCAGTGAAAGAATGAAGTATCTGCAAGATTTGGTACCAGGGTGCAATAATATCACAGGAAAGGCAGGCATGCTTGATGAAATCATTAACTATGTTCAATCTCTTCAGAGACAAGTAGAGGTAATTAGTGATTTTTTAATATTAATATTCTTATCTATTGTTCTTCCAAAACATAACATTTACCTGTCCCAATTTCTTGAACAGTTCTTGTCGATGAAACTAGCTGCTGTAAATCCAAGGCTTGACTTCAACATTGACAACTTATTTGCCAAAGAGGTAAGTAAATCCTTTCACAAGGTGGATCTTTATGACCCAAAGTAAAATTTCATGTGTTTGTTAGTAGTTTATTTTGTTACTGATGAACTCCCTTTTGTTTCAATCAACAGGCTTTTCCTGCTTGTTCAACCAATTTCCCCGCAATTGGGATGTCACCGGATATGACTAACGCTGCATACCTTCAATTTAATCCAGCACAACAACAATTAGTTTCATGCTGTGGATTGGATATGGGGATAAATCCTCCTGATATGGGGCTTAGAAGGACCACTAGTACTCCCGTATCTATTCCCGAAACATTTCTTGACTCATCCTGCTTCACTGTAATGCGATGTTCAGTTTTTTTTTTTCTGTCCATTTATCTCTATTTTCATATAATTTACTTTCCTCTAATCTTATCTTTACTTATCTTGCAGCAAATCCAGGCCCCACCAACTTGGGATGCTGATCTACCAAATCTTTACAATGTAGCATTTGATCAAGGGAGACAACCAACCTTCCCAGTTCAGCCATTTTCAGGTAAGACAGAATTATCATGTGTTTTTTATCTTCACTTTATTGATCTGATAAATCCTGAAGGCTAAAAACAAAGCAAAGTGGTTTTAACTACCAATGATGGAGAGCATAGAGAACCCCCAAAAGTTATTGACTTTGCTTTGGGACGAAAATGAGTCGTTGTGATAGAGATGGAGAAAGTTGGTCACTGGAAACTTCCTATCTATTCTCCCAAATGATCGAAACCACCGATTCTTTTCAATGACTATTGAGTTTCTCACAATTCTTTTTTTTATAAAGAAGAACCAATCAAAGGTGCGAAGCATTTTGACTGTTGTAACAAAAATGAGCCCCCAGGTGAAAATTTGACGGAGTCTATAATTCTTACGACAAAATAACCTTGATAATTATGATTGTTTATCATGTTGGAATTTAATCTACTAGTAGGAGGAAAGAGCAACCATTAGATAATGAGGCTGGCTTTTGCTGTTCCTAAATTCCCCTGCCTCCCATTTTAATCACACACTGCGATGACTCATGTTCTGGTAAGATTAACAATGGATTCTAAAAGTTGTCATATTAACTTTTGCAGGTTCTGTTGAAGCTAGCAATCTGAAGATGGAGATGTGAATCAGAATATCAATTTATACAATTCCCGAAGACTTTATTCCACATTGCCTTTGTTCCCGATTCTTTTACTACTCTTAGTACATAGCGTATATAGTTTGTATGTATACTTTCCACATAGTATGAATAAAATCGATACCTATTAACATCAAGGTTTCTTTTTCTCGCAATGTAAATATAGCAACCACACCATAATGATTTTCTATTACACAGAAATGGTCGATAGCGATGGAGGGGGACCAAATAATTAGGGTTGAAGGCAAGTTTAAGCAGTGGTAGGGCAATGGAACTTAAAATGAATGAAGGGAAGGAAACCAAAGGTCCTGCTTCACAAAGTATCTTGAAATGTGTGGCCTTTTCATGGACTAATTTCCCCTTTCATAGCATTTTTTTCCGAAGAGGAAAAGCGCAGAAGAAGTAAAACAAACCACAAGTGTGATTAACATGCAAGAACGGCCACGAGTATATTGTAATTTCCATTAAAACTTGTCCTTGTTAGTCCAATGGCACAAGATGTCCCTCTGTTGGATGAACCAGAGTGACAAGTTTAAATAAAACCAGAGGACATGAGCCTACTGGTGGACCTTCTCAGCTCCCTTCAGAGCAGAATTGCATATGGATTGATTGAGACTTTGATAATTGGGCAATAAATTTACGATAAGAAGCAAGAATCCGTTAGAATGGTTTCCATGTCCTAACATACAGCCATATTGTATTTATGTTTGCTCATTATGGCTCTCCATAAATATCTCGGATGAGTTTAATTTTGCCTATATGCAAAAGTCCCGTCTGCATTCAAGACAGTGGTATTCTTAGACCACCTTGTATTCGAGACTAGGTCCACCGCTTTCATTCTTTTCCAAGGCATGTCATTCATCCCATGACTATGGGTTTTATGGGAATTTCATTTCTCATAACAGGACATGAGGTTTGATTTTGAACCCTCATGACAGAGGAGGAAGCATTTCTTGGAAACTATGAGGACACCCCCCTCATATTAGCTCATCTAGATTACTAAAAACTCCCTTTAATCTTCAATTCCTAACCATTTGACAGGTTTCTTCTTTCAAGGCAACAGAAAGGCCAATAATCAGCCTGAAAATGACCCTAATTAAGTTCCTTCCTTTAAACTGTTTTTGTAGATCTCTGATAAAATGATACAAAAGAAGAAATTTCTGTGTTTGTTTTTTCGTTTAGAAAGCAAAAGAGGGTGACATATGTGCCGCTACCAAAGCTGTAACGGCTCCAGTACTTTACTAAGTCCATGCATAACTACAAGAGGTTGTTCTAAAAGCTCTACGTACCCAATACCAGTATAGACAATTCCAGAGAAGATGACAAGAATGCCATGCAGATACAGAAGTCCATTAACTACTCGTTTCAGTGAACAGAGAAAAGGACCAGGCAAAAACTTAAGCATTCGGTTTTCTTCAAGAGAATCTGTTGTTTTCTACTGTTTTAGAAAACAAACCAAAACCATCGTTATGACAAGGTATCTCTTGGCCACCAGATTGGTGAAATAGCCCAGAAGGTTTTCATTTGGAGACTTGCAATGTAGTATGCTCAAATTGGCTTATCGTCTCGTTTCTTCTCTTGGTAAGAAGTTTCAATCTTGACATCATTTTAATGGTTTAGGTGGCCAAAATGTGAAATAGCAAGCTTGAACTTTCACATGCAGTTGTTTGCTCTGCGCCTATGTGAAGAGTTTATTTCTTGAATGCACATTATCAACAGACATACCTCCTAATAGTCAAATCTTAATTAATAAGAAAGGAGCCTTTCAGAGTTGGTTTGGGCAGTACGCAGGGGACCACTAGAGACTGCTTACACCTTCACGGCCCCTCTTGTTCTTCGATTATCAAGAGCCTCAGGCTGCCTTCATTTTCAAGCCATATAGAATAGTGAAATTGGTGGGCCTGGCCTCATCCGAAGGCAAGATCTCTTTGATTCTCTTTGTTTTCTATGGATGGTGAAAGATGATATAGCCTTTTTCTCTTTCTTGGACCCATTTTTGCTTTCTTCGAAGTTTTTTTCTCATCATAATCTTTGAGGTTTCTCTCCACCTTTCACATAGTGCAATTCCAAGGTATATAAAGATAGAACCCACAAAGATTCTTTTGGCTGTGTGTGTGTATTTTAGTTCGTCACTAAAGATATTGTTTCGAGCTAGTATTCTCCCAAGTTTATGCCCTTACATTGTAACCAGAATCCTGAAAATAGCCCAGACAAATCTAATATTTGATTCTTTGGACAAAGCAACATGATATATTTGGTCTATGCAAGCGTGATCAGTGCTCAAATTTGAATGGAATATATAATGGTGGGAAATCTATCTTTGTTAAATAATTTTGGGCCAAGGCAAACAAGACCACAAAATTAGTGAAACAATAACCTGAAGAAGTCCTATCCATCCAAGTCTGCAGTGTAGGAATCATAATTACGATTGCAATCGCCATTCCTGAGACAAACCAAGTTTTGTGTAGAATCTGAAACTTGGGAAAAGGTAAAGCTTGCTATTTTGAACAGGCCAAGTTGCTAAAAATTGGGAAGACTAACAATGACAATCCTTGTAAAGCACAATTGTTGGCATGAAGTAGTTTCTGCAGCCAGTTAATCAAATACCACAATTTTGCAACAGCAGGTTAGTTGAATAAACCTAGCACGGACACAACATAGAAAAGGATGAAGAACAAAAGATTTCCTGCTTCAAGCTCTCAATCGACACTACAACTCGATCGGCTTGCATTCCCACCCCAGAAACTCACGTATGCTAATGAGGAGTGACATACACAAAGTATTGTAAATAATAGTAAACTTACTAATTGCATATCTGATAATATGTTTTTCCATCACATGACTTGCAATTTCTTAACTGCTGTTGCTATTTCCACTACATCAACGGTGCGCTCTCGGCTTCGGAAAAAGGCAAACCATATTTAAGTCTCCAACGTTTGAAATCCGATGTAAGAGAAATGAAAGAATAAACTAAGTTAGATCTTAATACCTTTTCCAGGAACAATTATGACAGGCACTTTACAGTTGTGCAAGCAAAACTCCCCCACACTACCCTGCAGCACACTGTATGATACAGCAATGACACAATCAGACAGATGGAAAAGAAAAGGGGAGAGAGAGAGAGAACATCAAATAGAGATAATATTAACACTAGTATAGAACCTTTGGATTAAGCCTCTGCCTCTAGTGCCCATGACCACAGCTGCTGGCTTTAACCTGTTTGCTTCCCGGCAGATTACTTTACCTGGATCCCCTTCTACAATACGAGCCACAGTTTTTACCTGGTTGTGCATAAACGATACAGATTTTGCTAATGAGATTATAAATAAACACAATGCACTACACTAAAACTAGATTTATTAACAAGAGAATAAACTAACACAAAAAAACAGCAAGAGAGAGCATCCACATTGGGCAAGGGTGAATCCTCAATACAATTTCACAAAAGCTGAGATTAGTGTCAAACTCCACAGCAATACCAAATCGGAAATACAGGCAAGAAGCTACTGAATTTTGTAGAAAATAAAGGGATGATTTTTTCCAATTCTCTTTTATTTATAGAGCTCTGAGTTCCCTTCTAATTAAGGCTAGATCCATCGAACATACGGATTATGATTTTGTTTGTATCTGATGTGTCCCTTTTTTTTAATAATGAATTATTCATTGATCAAGGAAAAAGAATAGGATACAATCCCTACTTTTTATACATCAACATTAAATATATGATCCGGGTATCTTCTGTAATGTAGCATCAATGTCTATTAGTTTTAGAAGTAAAAGAAAGAAACCACCCTTTATTTATGAACTCTATGTCTTGCGATTTTCTCTGTCATTTCTGATGAGGTGCAGTAAATTAAATTCTAAATCTTTTACATTCAAATTATAGAACAAATAACCAATCTGCGAAATACTGACCATTGCCACCTGCAGTGCCTCAACGGCAAGCTTCTCCAGGAGTCCCTCCGTCGAATCATAAACAAGGACATTTTTCATATCTACAAGAACCCAACATTTTAATCCCAAATGAAATGCACCCATACAAACTACTTACATAGGCACAATCGAATTCTGATGACAGGATGATTTTTGTTAATTACATATATACCTAGGATGGCATGAACAAGATGAATGGTGTCGGCCAGGCGGCAAAGATGGATCAAGGCCCAATCAAATGCATGTTTGCTGTTAGGCCCATGATCAATGGCTACCACAATGTCTCTGCCTCTCCTCCTTTCACCTGTTTCTCTATCGAGTTCAGGTTTCGGTACCACAGGAATAAATGAAGGTAACGTAACTTCTTTCCAGTTGTACTCTTCATCCTCTTCAAGGGTTTCTAACGCTTTCAACGTATGTTTTCCTCTCATTGCAAAAATTTTAGAATTCATTAATGTGATTGTTCAAAACCCAACAAAAGAATCAAACAATAGTTTTAGTTCTGATCTTAGATTGGTTTTTGATTCTTTTATTGGCAACTGAGCTCTCTTTGGCGTCAAAGTTGGAATTTTTCCTTGTATGCATTATGCACGTGTAGAAACCAACTAAAAGTGGATCTTGGAAAATCACAATATTCAGCTTTGCAACCATGAGCTATTTTAGGTTTTTTTTGAAATGATATCATATCAACGACCGATATATTTGAACAAGTTTTAAATTTAAATAATTTTTATTTGAGAAGATGTGTTAAAAAATAATATAAATTATATTTTAAAATCTCATTTAATAATTTAAACTTTTAAATTGAAATGAATCTTTAACAAAATATCAGAGTCTCGATAATAAAATGATTATGAGTTTGAATTTTAACATTCTTATTTTTTTTTCTAGTTAAAATTAATTAGTACAAGTTTTTAATCTACAAAAAAATTTCACCTGAGAATATACATTAAAAAATAATATAAACTATATATTAAATTATTAGATTAGGATTGTTCTTCTTATTCAACTCTGAGAGATCTATTTGTCGAATCAGTTGTTTGTTTCCGATACCAAGATTATTTCTTAACAAATCAGATCATTAAACATTATTTAAATTATTGAATTAAAATGGTTGTTTAACTTTCTGGACTTCTTATCCCAGCTCTGCTAAGCCTATTTATCGAATCAGCTGTTACTTCCCAACTCAAGAGTTATTTCTTAACAAAGCAAGCCATTCTACATTGGGATGGTCTGTACAGACCAAACCAAGGATCCACAATAGCAACCATCAAGACTACTGGGATTCCCGGCAATCAATAAGATAATTTAGATCCAAATGATATCGTTCCATGAAATATTTTTCATTACGAAAGCATAATTTGGAAGCCTTGCCGCTTCTGAAGCACTTTTCAAACAGGTTAAACATAGAAAATTTGAGATTTCTTGCACTATTTTTCAAATTTTGACTGCCTGAATAATTGAGACATGCATGTTGTAAGAGCAACCTTGAAATTTTACATTAGACATTCAACTGCTTCCATCAGGCAGAAACAGAAAAATTCTACAAAATTAGCAGAATGAAGCAGCCCTCTGATTTCTGCTCTGTTATGCATCGAATCAAAGAAATAAGAAGAGTGAACGCTATAGCTAACTTCAACAATAATCATTCAAATGTGTAGTAATTATACATATAATACACATCCTTACTACGTATTAAACACCACAAATAATTACCACCATACATGACTTGTTACATATTGACAATCAACTTCTTCAATACCTTACTATCCTGCTCAATCAATCGAACAAAATCCGTGACCTTCAAGTGCTGAATCCGCTATATCAATGATTCATCTCCATCTTCTGGAAATCAATAATAAATATATGAACTTGATAAAAATTCCATGACAGTTCTAACTAAACAAAAGGTTTTAATTTTGAAAGCAGTACCTTTCCCAGGAACGATTACAACAGGTGCTGCTTTACAATGGTGGAAGCAATATTCACTCACACTACCCTGAAGTACACTGCAGAAAAAAGAAAGAGATGAGAACCGAGAGAGAGAGACGAAGAGGAGTAAGAGAAAGAAAAGGAATTACCTTTGAACTAGGCTTCTGCCTCTGGTACTCATCACTACAGCGGCAGGCTTTAACCTTTCTGCTTCATTGCAAATTACCTTTCCAGCATCCCCTTGCACAATCCGAGCCACAGTCCTCACCTAATTAAAAACAAGAAATAAAAATAAATTGAGGGAAAACATCAATTTCTGTGGAGAATTTTGTTGTCCCTTGATCAATAGTTGAAGAACTTAGAGCTACATAATGTAAGTTAAAATAATTAGATACTCTGCATGTAACAAGAGTATGAATTAGAGTAAGATTACAAGAACAAGAATCAAAACATCTTAGCTCATGAATCCAAAGCGAGTGGTTTAATAGTCAAGGGAGAGCAATTAATAACAGAGATCATATATTAGGTGAAACTTATGCAGAAATAGATCTGTTGTGAACCTAATCAAATTGTACTTGATCATGCAAAATCATGATAATTAACAGTTGAAAAACAAAACATTGTCTTTAAAACGCTTATTATTCTAATTTTTCAATCAAGATTTACTCTCGTGAACAATAACAATGGAGAAAAATACTTTCTTTTATATATATATATATATATAAACGAAAACAGAATGGTAGGTCACTAACCATGGCAACCTGCAAAGCCTCTACGGCAAGCTTCTCCATGAGCTGCTGGCTTGTCTCATAAACAACAGTATTCTGCACACCTAAAATAACCCATCAAAGAAATCAAGCCAAAATTCTAAACCTCAATTATGCAGAACATACAAACATGATATCCACAACATATATACTCGAAACAGCATGGACAAGATGGAGGGTGTCAGCTAGTCTGCAAAGGTGAATCAAAGCCCAGTCAAAAGCGTGCTTGCTATTAGGTCCATGATCAATAGCTATAAGTATGTCTCTGCCTCTCCTTCTCTCCCCCGTCTCCCTTTCTAGCCCTGGTTCGGGTATTACTGGAATCAATGAAGGCAATTTTACTTCTCTCCAGTTGTACTCTTCATCTTCTTGCAGTATCTCCATCGTTTTCTTTCTCTGTATATTTTGTGGTGTTTTCTCTGTATCTTTATCTGGTTCGGTTTCTAAAAGCAAAAGCTGGTGGATTTTGACGAAGCAAAGGCTGTTTTGGCTTTACCTTCTCAATTGTTTCCACGTCTTTTTTTCTATAGAAAAAACCTACATTTAGTCCCTAACGTATTATATAATTATAAGATAAGTACCAAACCTTTTGATTTAATTCAATTTACTCCAAACATAATCTACATGGCACAATGTAACCTCCATCCATCCATCCATCCCCTATTAGTGATATAGTTAAGAGATTCTATCTAATTTTCATATGTCCATTACAACCCTCATTCAACCTTCATTCAATCAAGGTAGGGATGAGCAAAAAAACTGATAAACCGATTAAATTGAAAAAATAAAAAAAATAACTGAAAAAACTGAAAAAAAACGAATTAATCGATTAAAAAATCACAAAACAATTGCGGTTTGGTTCGGTTTTGGTTTTTAAAGTCTGAAACCGATTGAATCGAACTAAACCGAACTGGTTCAACCAGGCCAACACTTAAAAAAAAACAATTATAAATAGGATATTTTTTAACCTTAAACCTAAAGTAGCATTCCTAAACACAAAACCAGTCGCCGCTCTCTGCATCTCTCCCCTCCCTTTGTCTTTGCCTTTGCTCTCTGCATCTCTCCCCTCCCTTTGCCTTTGCTCTCTGCATCTCTCAATTCTCTCATTCTCTGGATCTTAACCAGTAAGCCCACTCTCCCCATACAGGCACACACACAAACACTTACTTCGATAAACCTCAGAGACTCCTCATTTTTCTTTTTCTTCTTCATCAAACTCGAACACACTAAATTTTCAACTCAAATAAGCTATAACTCACTCATAGGGAGCTTCTTCAGTTGCTATTGAAGCTTTCATGTGACAAAAAAAAAAACGAGGCAATCCTTTATATGCAAAAGGTTGTGCCATGGCTGATGTACAGATTCTTGATAAGGATTGGGTTGCTAAAAGCAAACCCTTGTTTTGGCTTCTACAGAAATTGTATCATTTCCTAGATTTCCAAGCTAGCAAACCGAACCGACCGTTTGGAAGGGGAAAAAATCAAACCGAACCAAACCAAAATTAATCAGTTTGAATCGGTTTTCGGTTCGGTTCGGTTCAAAAACTTTTTTAAAAAATTTCAGTTTGGTTATTTATTTTGGTCCAAAACTGGACTGAACCGAAAATGCTCAACCCTAATTCAAGGTGTAAAGTACACACCAATCTCTAATAAGAGACATTTTTAACATAAAATTATAATAGTTTTTCTATAAATAAAAAGATTTATTATGATTTGGGGTTAAAATTACGTGTTAGGATAAATTGGAGTTTATTCTGATATTTAGATGAATAAACTTAACGAATATTTGCTAGTTGAAATCTTTATAACTGCTATTACATTGATGGATGGAGGGGTGGCAAGTAATGTTGATTGCATGTGAGGGTAAAATTGAAAAAATCAAAAGTTTAGTACTCAATTGATATTAGATGCTAAGTTGAGTTTTCCACCCGCTGTGTTTGCGTGTCTGAAGCACAATGCTACTTTTCTTCTTTCTTATATTGTGGGCTTCTTGATGGGCCCATCTTCTTGAGTTTGAGTTTATTTGATTTTATTTTGATCAGTATCTTGAGTGGAAATTCTTATGGGTAGGCGTTTATATAAACAGTGAAAGATCTAATGTAATTAAAAAGAAAGCTCCGTTTGAACCACCATTAATTTGATAACCAAGAATTTAAAATAATATATCAATCTTTTTCACTGTTTATATAAACGCCTACCCATAAGAATTTCCTTTGCTTCCGCCGTAACTCCATCACTTTGATTGGTGGCGAGACAATTTTGGAACTATACGCCCATCCCATTATGAATTGCTCATACGATAGCTTAGAACTTCTGTCTTTAAGGCATTCTACAATTACCACTCAAGATAACATCTTATCTGGCCAGTCAATCCCCTTCCTTGTGGGCATTTCTACATTTCCTGTAACATGAACACACCCACTGATAAATAGATACAACAATTATCCCATTTTTCAAGAAACCACGCATCCACATGATGGAGGATTCTAACTCCAAAATCAAGCAAAAAGCAAGAAAGATCCAGCCAAGTCAGGTATTGACCGTGAGATTTTTGTTTTTCTGTTTTCAAGAAAAAGCAACACAGGAAAAGATTTCTTACCAAGCAAAAAATAAAGAAGAAAAATCAGGAAAGAAAGAGAAGGTGCTCAGACAGTGAAGAATGGATTAGAGGGTTTTTCCTCATGGTTAAATCAGATTAACGAGATTATAGTCTCATCATCACAGCACCTTCTCCCTTTCGAAATAGATAGATTTGTATAGACGCGAAACAAAAGAGATCAAAATGAAAGAATAAAATGATGATTTTGCAGAGAGGGGCGGAGAGACTTTTATAACATCTTCCACAGCAACGCATATAGGGTTTAGGGTTTGCATACCCTGATTTTAATGGGAAAATGGACATCTGGTAATTACTGGGATGCCCTTTTCAGCTCCCTAGTAGATATCTGACCAGGAGGGGCGCAGTGAACCCATTTTAACAATAATCTTGGGCCTGACTTAAATATAGCCCATAAATGTGGGCCGAGAAAAAAGCCATTATATTGGGCCTGACTAAAATCCATTGTATACTGCTTCTTCTTCTCTTTTTTTCCCTCTTTATTACAGCTATCAAGTATCGCCTTGGCTAAACAAAGTCGTCTCTAACACCCAAGGTGTTTGTTGCTTGAAGGAATGAAGAAAATATTCAAGGAATAAAACCCAAGTCTATACCTAATCAGCCGCGGCAATGACTTTCTAACCCAAGTTTTTAGGATACGATTCCATTTGTTTATAAAATTCAACTGCCTTTTTCTCTGTTCATTCTATCTTTTGTTTGAATGCCACGTTAATAGATCAAGTGTGTGTAATTTGGGTTTACACTATTATACACATGCTAGAAAGTATGAAATAAAATTATTAGAGAATTTCTAACATTCTGTTAAATAGATATAGAGTTATTTAGAAATTTATAATATGAAGATTTAATTTTCTTTAACTTTGAATAATTCCTTAAAAGTTGAATTGTCGCAAACTATAGCTCGTTTAATTGTCTGACTTTCAATGGTAATTCACACGAATCACCCATGAAAAATCTTATGAATCTCTATTTAGGAGAATGATTGTTATACCTAGATTGCATAAATTTATTATATGGAGATTTAATCTTCTTTGGCTTTGAATAATTCCTTAAAAGTTGAGTTGTCGCAAACTATAGCTTGTCCAATTGTTTGACTTTCAATGGTAATTTACACGAATCACCCGTGAGAAATCTAATGAATCTCTATTTAGGAGAATGATTGTTATACCTAGAGTGCAGAAATTTATTATATAGAGATTTAATCTTCTTTGGCTTTGAATAATTCCTTAAAAGCTGAGTTGTCACAAACTATAGCTCGTCCAATTGTCTGACTTTCAATGGTAATTCACACGAATCACCCATAAAAAATCTAATGAATCCCTATTTAGGAGAATGATTGCTATACCTAGAGTGCAGAAATTTATTATATGGAGATTTAATCTTTTTTGGCTTTGAATAATTCCTTAAAAGCTGAGTTGTCACAAACTATAGCTCGTCTAATTATCTGACTTTCAATGATAATTTACACGTATCACCAGTGAGAAATCTCATAAATTCCTATTTAGGAGAATGATTACTATACCTAGAGTGTTAATTTTAATATTGTGTTTATGTAGTTTTTATGTCTAACAGACAACCACAAAAATAAAAGGCATGACTTACTATTTATAAAAAAATCTGAAAAATCCTACAAATTAGCAAAATATCAATTTGCCTCCTGAATAATATTCATATATTAATTGATGATAGTTTTAGAAATTAACATAATCAAGTTCTTACTTAATTTTTTTAGGTCTAGAAATATAATTTATATATTAATTATATTCTAGTTTTTAATTTCTAAAAAAATATTTTAATTAAATTATATTTAATTAAATTATTTTAATTTAATTTATAACTAATAATTTTTAATGTGAATTACGCGTTAGCTTCTTGATGAAAATATTTTCGTTTTGTAAAGAAGAGTAATCTTAACCCAATCTAACTGTTTTTCCTGTTCTCAGCCGCCTATCCAAAAACTACTAAAATTATTTGCTGGGCTCTACTAAAAGTTGGCGGCCGTATTTTCACGTTATAGGATGTGTAGCTAGAGCATGCATTCTTCTTGTAAATCAATGAAAAACTCTATTAAAAAATATTAATTTTATGGACTAAATTGGATGGATTATATGAACATTGATTGAGGCCGCCATGTAACACGATACAGTACAACTTCAAAAACAAATAATCCGTGCATGTCAAGCTTTGTCCGCTGGCAATTACAATAATTCCTCTGTAATTTGCCTGCATATTTATGCTAAGATCATCATCTTTAAGCTTCACTAGTGAGAAAACGGCCGCTGGCTACCAGTTTCATTGACCTTCATTTGGATAAAACGTATAATTAGAGCCATTGAAATTCTTTGAACAGTATATATATATAAACCAAGCACCTTTGATTGATTCTTAAACTAATTAAACCATTGTTTCGTGAAATTTAATTTTCTGCACTGCCTCCGAGACGAAGAAAAGTGATCAGTCACATGCTCACATGGGTTCTGCTACAATGAAGGTTTATGCAGCTTATATTGCTGTGATTTTAGCTCATTTTGCTTTAGTTTCCCTCATGTCTGCCGCTACCACTGGATCAATAGACATGTCAACTGCTATTCTGATAAGGGTTGAACAGTCTGGTAAAGGAGATTTTAAGAAGATACAAGATGCCATTGATTCTGTTCCATCTAATAACTCTGAATTGGTTTTCATTTGGGTTAAGCCAGGAACTTACAGGTTTGAGCTGAAGTGATAGTTTATGTTCTAACTGATGTTTTTTTATCCAGTGATGCTTAAAACGTGATTATTGTATGTTTCTAATGAGCTTGTCTTGGTATTATTTTTAATTTTTTGTCAATATATAATTTGTGCTTAAGCAGAGAAAAGATTGTTGTTCCTGCCGATAAGCCCTTCATAACATTGAGCGGCACACAGCCTTCAAACACTATAATAACATGGAATGATGGTGGGAACATAATCGAGTCTCCTACACTAACTGTACTGGCTTCTGATTTTGTTGGTCGATATCTCACTATTCAGGTACTTAGCTGCTTTGTATTACCTTTCATTTTCTTAATTTGCGTGGTAGAAACTTGACAAAGCTGCTAAATGTTACTATATATTTTAAGGAATTTTGACTGATATCTTTTTATCTTGGTTATTGTCAATAGAATACATATGGAAGCGCAGGCAAAGCTGTTGCACTAAGGGTGTCAGGAGATAGAGCTGCATTCTATGGTTGCAGGATTCTTTCTTATCAGGATACTCTCCTCGACGACACTGGATCACATTATTATAGCAATTGCTACATTGAAGGAGCCACAGATTTCATATGCGGAAATGCTGCTTCGCTCTTTGAAGTGAGCACAACCTTATTCTGCTTAAACTAATGTTTCTACAGATTAAAACCCAAAAGAACTAGCAACCGAAAAGAAAATCATTTCACTCGTACATTTTTCTTTTCTGCAGAGGTGTCATTTACATTCAATTTCCACAAATAGTGGATCTATTACCGCTCAACATAGGAACTTGGCATCTGAGAATACTGGCCTTGTCTTCTTGGGTTGCAAAATCACCGGTGCCGGAACTACATTTCTAGGACGGCCATGGGGTGCTTATTCTAGGGTGCTGTATGCCTTCACTTACATGTCAGGTGTGATAGCTCCTGCAGGGTGGGATGATTGGGCTGACCCAAGCAAGCATAGGTACGTGGGTGTTCTGCTGACACATTCATGTTAGAATCTAACAACAAAATACTAATTAATATCCTTACAATTCGTAACATGATTTTTTGTGTTCATTAATTAATGAGTAGAATGCTTTTTTAACATGTTTAGTTCTGTTTGTTCAATTTCCATGATAGCACGGTGTTCTACGCTGAATACAAGTGTTATGGTCCTGGAGCTGATAGATCTAAGAGGGTTGGATGGTCACAGAGCCTGTCCAATGACGATGCTGCACCCTTGTTAACCAAAGACATGATCGGAGGGAGTGGTTGGCTTAGACCTGCACCAACCTCCTTCAAACGAGGCTCTACCATTATTAAGCCTGGCAGCAAATTGTGATTTCAAAACGTAAAAGCTGTTGCCAATTCGTACTCCTGTCATCAATTCCTTGTATTTAATGGATACCATTAATATTATGTTATTCTTACATTGAATATATTCTTTCATTTATCCTTTTGATGAGGAGATGTTATTTATTAAGTGACGAAAACAAATAAAATGGAACTAAAAAACTTCTTATGTGGGTTCAAAAATCACCTAAAAAGTATAAAAAAACCATCATCAGTTTGAGCTACATGCTCGAACTTAAATACTATCAAGATATATGGATTTGGACATGGTGGCTGGAGCCATGGTGAGCGTGTTGTTACTCCCAAAAAAAAAGCCTTGCTAGGTGTGACATCTTATTGGGCTTATCACGCCCACCAAGAGTTAGGGGTGCTCGACACACTAGCACCCTCCTAATTAATTGGGGGTGCTGGGTGCACCAAAAAGCATTACTGAATTCAGGCATCACGTCTCGATTCATCACCTAATATCTTGGGGTGCTAGGCATATACCCCATGTGGGCTTAGGCACACGCCCCCGAATCCAACACTATATAGGTTTGAGTGCAAGCTTTAAGCCCAGCACTTCTTTAAAAATATTTTCTAGAACTTCATGCAAGTCCTTCAGTATTTTATACTGATCAAATACATATTATTTAAAGTATAATATAACTTCAAATATTATAAGGATGAAATTATATTTTAAACTCTCATCTCCACCAAAAGACAAGATTCATAGGCTATAAATACACAATGAATCCTTCAAACTCAAGTTTCACAATCTCTTCATTCTTAATATTTTCAACATATATATTTTCAGAGTTTATCTCTCTAAAATATCATTATAGTTTCTTTCTTTACAAAGTTACCGACTTTACTATCGGAGAGTCCTCACATCCATCAAAGGGAACTTTTTGCAAGTACCAGCTAACAACCACTTTTGTTTGCTAGGCATCACCTGCAACTATCATAACTATTGGTTATTTTGGCTTACCAAACACCACCCATTACTATCATAGCTATCGATCATCTTGGCTTATCATGTATTATATGCTCAATTACCTATATATTTTATATCAAGTTGTGAGATACCCTGACATAGAAGATTGGATCGAATTGCTTGAACTAAAAAACTAATCACCTATCCAACATATCATCCTCATTCCTAATCATCTTAAATTTTAGGAATGATCAACATGTGATTTAAGTTTTCTTTCGATTGATAAATGTTTTACTATTGACTAATGCTCATTGAGATGATAATATGGCACCGACATAAATGTTGTGTAGCTTATACTTAACAGAGGCCGCTCGAAGGTTCAATTATCGCATGTATATAAGAAGCTTCACAAAATAAAAGGAGCAAAATTATTCAACAAACCAAGACACATGACGAAAGCTCACCAACAAATCGGTGGCTATAAACAAAGATTATGTTGAGACTTGAAGGAGCTGCCTCTACGTATAAAGGGTGCTGCATTTTAAAGAAATCAATTCCTCCTAATTTGAGCAGTTGATATCACAACCGAAATAATATTCAACAAATAGAAAGAAACACATAATCACTCACAAGCAAGGTTCTTGTGTAGTTGTTTCATGACTAGTCTGATCACATTTACAAAGCTTAGCCTAGTTGGAGTTAGCTTCCAAACTTTTCGGTTATACCATAACGAAGATCAGCATGGTGTGCCAAACCTAGCGAAGTAAAACTCAGGTGCATAGATTAAAAGCTAGCTATTCCAGAAAATGGTAAAAAAGAAGAAAAACTTTGAGACTAATAGGACCAAACGATTAAAAAATGATAACATGGGCATGAACCAGCTACAGAGGTCAGTGATTGTGCTGGAGTTACTGCACCATCCAACTACAGTTCTGATTCACAGACCTTGTGTGGGTGTCAAAATTTTCCTGTACCCATTAAAATGTACGTAACATTCCAAATGGGAACTCTATACCCCCATGAAAAATAGTAAGGGAAAAGGAGAACAAAATTTGATCTCTTTCCTTAACAGTAAAGCTCAGAGTAGAAATATTTGGCTTAAGGTAGCTCTTATGCTCGTGTGTATATATTACTAATATTTCAAACAAAAACTGTGGATTTACTAGTCTCCTTTTCAAGCTGAATTGGTACTCTGAAAGTCCCTATCAGTATTTTCCTTAAAGCTTTTGTATGCAACCTGCAGTCATCCTCTACCTAATTCAACAACACCACCTCCCTCTACAAGCTTCTGTCTTAGCCTCTTTCAATTACTATATATACATATATCAATGGATTTCAACTCTGTCTCATCCAAGAACATTTCACACTGCATTCAAAACATTCAGAATGGCAGCAGCGTTGTCTAAAAATTTTTGTTTGGGTTATTATTTTCTCTTACTCTGCTTAATTGGATTCATTTCTCATCCGGCCAAAGCTGCTGTTAAGAAATACCTGTTTGATGTTAGTAATTCTTTTTTTTTTTTTTTAATGGAAAGTGCTTAAAAATTAATACTAGCGTTTTACACGCTCTTTCTTTCTTGTGAAAATTTCATACCAGTTTGATGTTTTTTTTTCAATTTTTTCCAGATTCAAGTGAAAAATGTTAGCAGGCTGTGTCATGCCAAGCCGATTGTCACAGTAAACGGAAGGTTTCCAGGACCAACTGTATATGTTAGAGAAGGAGACAGAGTTCAAGTGAATGTCACTAACCACGCGAAATACAACATGTCTATTCATTGGTATGATCAATGAACAGATGTATGCTTGTAACCTTATGAATTTGTGTGAAAGATCTTATTTTATTGATGGAATAAATGCTGGTTTTTTGCAGGCATGGGCTTAAGCAATTTCGTAATGGCTGGGCAGATGGACCTGCTTATATAACACAATGTCCAATCAAGACAGGACATAGTTACACCTATGATTTTAATGTAACAGGGCAAAGAGGAACATTGTGGTGGCATGCACATATCTTTTGGCTAAGGGCTACTGTCTATGGTGCTATTGTTATCATGCCTAAACCAGGAACCCCATTTCCTTTCGCTCAGCCTCATAGGGAAGAAACCATAATTTTAGGTGGGACAGAAATGAACAACTTGATTAATGAACTCCTATTGTCCAAGATGTTTACATTTTTAATACAATTGATTTTTGTACAATTTGAAAATGTGTAGGCGAATGGTGGAACAATGATGTTGAAGAGATTGAAAAACAAGGGAGCAAGCTGGGATTGCCACCAAATGCATCTGACGCGCATACCATTAATGGGAAGCCAGGGCCGCTCTTCCCATGCTCTGAGAAACGTAAGCAAATATTTTGATCCTAGTCCTGTGTTAAGCATCAGTGGATTTTCCAAAATCTTCTAAGGCTTTTTCACAAATATGGAGTACACACCAAGACAGTTTACAAGAAACCAGTGTACCATCTAATTCTTAGAAGAGAACAATTTTCTAGAATGTTGTATATTAAGATCACCTCTTTGTTATCATGCGCTATCTTTCTCTTTCTTTTGGCAGATACATTTGCCATGGAGGTTGAGCAGGGAAAGACATACCTCTTGAGAATCATCAATGCTGCACTCAACGATGAGCTTTTCTTTGCAATCGCTGGTCACAACATGACTGTGGTAGAAGTTGATGCAGTTTACACCAAACATTTTAACACTCAAGCAGTACTGATTGCACCAGGACAAACCACAAATGTTCTTGTTCAAGCAACGCAATCACCGAACAGATATTTCATGGCTGCTAGGCCTTTCATGGACGCTCCACTTACTGTAGACAACAAAACTGCCACTGCTATACTGCAGTATAAAGGCATCCCAAACACTGTAATCCCTATCCTTCCCAAGCTACCGGCACCAAATGACACTGCTTTCGCACTTAGCTACAATGCCAAGCTTAGAAGCCTAAACTCTCCACAATTCCCAGCAAATGTGCCTCTTAAAGTTGACAGGCATCTTTTTTACACAATTGGTTTAGGAATAAATCCATGCCCATCCTGCTTAAATGGAACACGACTCACTGCTTCCTTAAACAACATCACTTTTGTAATGCCCCAAATTGGCCTCCTTCAAGCTCACTACTTTAACACCAAGGGAATATTTAGGTTAGATTTCCCGGATAACCCTCCATCACCATTCAATTACACTGGTGTACCACTCACTGCAAACCTCGGCACTACACTAGGCACAAGGCTTAGTAAAATTGTCTATAATTCAACTGTGCAATTGGTACTACAAGACACCAATCTTCTCACTGTCGAATCACACCCTTTCCACCTTCATGGTTACAACTTCTTCGTTGTTGGAACTGGAATTGGAAACTTTGACCCTAAAAAGGACCCAGCAAAATTTAACTTGGTTGATCCTCCCGAGAGAAACACAGTTGGGGTGCCTACTGGTGGATGGACTGCTATAAGGTTCAAGGCAGATAATCCAGGTACATATAGTAGTGCATAACCATATGACTTCAACATGGTTTTTCTTGTTCTTTAGTCATCCAAAGTGTTTTATTACTTTTCAGGGGTATGGTTCATGCACTGTCATTTGGAGCTACACACAAGCTGGGGATTGAAAACAGCATTTGTCGTCGAGGATGGAGTAGGTCCAGATCAGTCAATCTTGCCTCCACCTAAGGATCTTCCTCCTTGCTAGCATTCAGAACCAAACATCTCAATTTAAATTAAACGTTTGAAAAGGATGGCTAACAATCCTTTTGAGTTTACAATCTCCATGTGACAATTTCTCGATTGCTGAAAGAGCCGCCAAGTGTAAATGGGAGAACTGAATTAAGCTATTGTTTCGGATTATTTGTAATTGAAACTTGTTATTGTTGAATAAATTTCTTTTTCATGATAGCCCCACCAGTTAAGCCTAGCAGATTAGCACCGCTTGATTTTGGTTTCTTTTAGGTCATGACCAGATAATTAATTTGCATTTCGCTACGGTTGAATCAATTATTATTTTTTTAATGTAAAAAAAAATATTTTTACGTTGTTAATGTGTTTTTATAGTGAAAAAAAAACTTAATTAATGAGGAGATTGATTTAATATAATCTAATATAATCCAATTTAATTGACAGGTTCAAAAATAATATGAACGGCCAGTAAAAACATAATTTAAATCAAAAGAATTTTAAACAGATATTTTTTTAATATTAAGATAATAATATATTAGATTGACTTGTATCAACCAGAGTTAATATACAAAATCTAAGATCTGAGTTATGAGATCATGATAACCCAATATAATGAAAATAAAAACATAAAATAAAATTATGAAGCCCAATTCCTAGTCAACTCAATGTTGAATGATAAAATTGAGAAAAATAAATAAATAAAGGACCTAAAAAAACTCATGTTAACATATTGAACTCGCGACTCGGATCATAAGATCAAGATAATCCCATAAAAAATCAAATCAAAATAAATTATAAAGTTCAATTCCTAATTAGTCCAATATTGAAGGATTGAAATTAAGAAAAGAAATCAGTTAAAAAAAGAACATAAAAAAATACAGGAGTTAATCTGCGCATACATGTGACCCGAGTTATGAGACCGAGATAATCTCATAGAAATTAAAAAAAATCCAATTTAACCCGAGTTAACCTACCAAACTCGCGACCTTGGTCATGAGACTGAGTTAACCCCATATAAATAAAATCAAAACAAATTATAAAACTCAATTCCTAATCGATCCAATGTTGAATGATAATTTTCTTTTTAAAAAAATCAATTAAAAAATGACACTAAAACAACTTGAATCAACCTGGGTTAATCTGCTAGACACTATTTCAAAGTCATAAGGTCGAGATAGCATAATAAAAAGCAAAATAAAACAAATCATGGAGCCTAATTCCTAATCAACTTGATATTAAATGATGAAATTAGGGGGAGTCAATTAAGAAAAAAAAACATGAGTACACCGAGTTAATCTGTCAAACTCGCGACCCAGGTCGTGAAACTAGGACAACCTAGCTAGTAAATAAAAAATCCAATGTTGAAGGACTCGTGATCCGGGTCATGAAACCTAGATAACTTCATAAAAAATAAAAAATAAAAAGACCCAAGTTAACCTGTCAAACCCATGATCCTAGTCATGAGACTGAGATAACCCTATAGAAATCAAATAAAATAAAATTATGAATCTCAATTCCCAATCGATCAAACATTGAATGATAAAATTGAAAAACAAAATTAATTAAAAAAACACAAAAAACAACCCGAGTCAACTTATGTTAACCCGTTAAGCAAATCTTCAGGTCATAAGGTTGGGATAACCTAATAGAAAGTAAATTAAAATAAATTATGAAGTTTAATTCTCAATAAACCTAATAGATTGATTTTTTTTTATTTTATCCTTCAACATTAAATTGGTTGTAAATTAGGCTTCTTAATTGAGTCCAGATCTGATATTTCACAGGTTATGATTTTGAAATATTTACCCGATTTTAGGAGATTGTCATGGCTTGCTTGGTTTTTAATGTTATTAAATTAGGGTTTTTATTTTATGTTATTAAATTAATCGAACTTATTAAACTCAATAGCTTGGGTCTCAAATTTATTTTACTTCTTTAGAAATCCTAGTGTTGCCTTAACTTTGTTCTTTTTACATTAAAAAAATAAAATTAGTTTGGCTTCCAGCATTGCACTGACCATCAATATAAGTTATTCGAGTCATTTTTTTAATATTTTTTAAATTATTTTTTAAATTATTTTTTTGCTTTCAACCTTTGATATTTAGTTTATTATAATTGGGCTTCTAATTTGTTTTAATATGGGTTCCATGACTTTATCATAATTCTATATTCTAGATTGTGAGTTTCACATGATAATTATTATTGACCTGAATCAATTTAATATATTGTTTTATTTTAAGTATTTAGTATTTTGTCCATTATGGAATTTTTAAATTCCTAACATCCTCACATTATTTTTTTAGATTGAAAAAAAATGAACTGATCCGTAATATACCGCAGGTGAAAAAGGTAGTAATATTCTAAAGGCATATATACATGTAACGTCAGCATATGTGTATTAATAGCATATTTCCAACCAAATTGCTAGTCTAGTTGAATCCAATACGTGGCTTCAAGACATGACCTTCCAAGTAAATCCAAGGCCCAAACGATACATCTGAAAGAACTTCAATAATGT